>Ga0255336_100073_pt1 | contig 241591 bp, 247 predicted proteins | sample MeOH1_35cm_T3_17_FD_189102 | JGI IMG/M metagenome (GOLD analysis project Ga0255336, IMG submission 189102) | Sandy soil microbial communities from University of British Columbia, Vancouver, Canada - MeOH1_35cm_T3_179 | ecosystem: Engineered > Artificial ecosystem > Sand microcosm > Unclassified... | reverse complement strand
CAGCTACCACCATCCTCACAGCTACCACCATCCTCACAGCTACCACCATCCTCACAGCTACCACCATCCTCACAGCTGCCATCATCCCGCCTCCATACTTAATATTGCCTCCATCCTCATCGCAACGTACAAGTCTCCACCGCGTGCGCCACACTTGTGTGTTCTCCCCCACTGATCGAGCTCGTGATCAGATCGAAAGACTCTCGCCTCCAACTTCATTACCGCTTGTCCCAGGTTTGACATCTCGTTGATGTCGGTCATAATGAGTGTCCATAATCACAACGAAACTGGGCTAGCCCATTGAAAAATGCCTACCATCCAGGAGGTGAAAAGTTGGAATAGGGATCAACTGCTCGAATGGATCCTACAAGCGGCACCAGACCTTTTTGAGCTTGAGGAGGACGTTCAGAAATTCAGAGCGGCAAGAATCAAGGGCTCCACCTTCTTGGAGATTGCTTCGAATCTAGACTTCTTCAAAGAAATTCATCTGCCCGTTGGGGTCTATTGGGATCTTGCGTCTCTCGCGAGAACTCTCAATGAACAGAGTAAGATTAGACCATGGATGTAACTCAGACATCAGCTAACAGTGTCGAGACAATCAACCGAACCTGACAGCCGGCCGAAAGAGGAAGGGTAAAACCATCTTCAGTATAGTATAAGGACAAGCAGCTAACAATCTTACAGGGGATGAAACAGACGCACCTGAGCCGCCCATTTCGCCGAAAAGACGTCTAAAAGATGAACATGCTAGGGAGAAACGAACGGTCATGGCAGCGAATGAGCTAAGGAAGGCCATCAAGAACACGATCACACAGATGAACGACTCTTCTGACCAGCATTCCAATTCCGTCGATCCTCTTTCTGGCGCTATCGATCGGCTTTCCGACCCCACACTAGATCACACGCTTGACTTCCCATTTGTCGGTCCTATGCCAGAACGATTCGAAGAGCCCGGCATGGCAAAAGGAAAGTGGGTATATATGGGGAGAACGATGTTCACATATCTCGTCGACGAGGTGAAGACAGTGCGAGAGAGTAACGTTTACTGCAGGACCTGGCTCTATGGAACCCAGGGCTTTGGGAAGTCTCACCTTCTAGCCGCCCTCGTCTGCTACTTTGTTGCTCAAGATGAACGGGTCGTCTACCTACCGGATTGCCGGGCGCTACTTTCTGGACCCGTTGCCTACGTCAAAGTAGCAATGCTGTTCGCCTGGGCAGACGATGTCGACACCCAGGAGGAGATCATGACACTAAACACCCAGGGCGAGATCCAGACATTCTTAGAGCGCCAAGAAAATGTCTTATTTGTCGTTGATCAAATGAATGCCTTCAAGAGTGATGGTGCTGGAAATAAGGAGCTTGCCCGAAATGTACGTCAGTGGGTAATCCAGTTCACCTCAACCCATAAAGCAGTCTTCAGCTCCTCTGCAAATTCTATGGACGACCTTGAAGAGTTCAACCATCAGACCCTGAACAAAGTGGTACGCGTCTATGGCGGTTTCACCGGGGTAAGTCGTGTCAAATTTGTGTCACAGTGAGGCTTCTAACTTTGTTAGATGGAAATGGAGCAGTGGTGGAAGCGGCATGAAAATATTGACCTAGGAGAGTACGAGCGGGATAAGGTTGAAGACGTTACGGGCTGCATCCCATTGCTCTTGAATCAATGCGTGGTGCATGGGAGGATTGATTTGACGGTGCCCAAATGGCGCAAAATCCGTAGCAAGGCTGTGGGTTTTGCGCAGCATATCAGGAGGACCACTCAGGGTCTTGAATGGAAGTGGTGCGTTCGATTAATTTGATGCTCAGGACATTACTGACTTTTCAGGTATTACGACTACGTGACGGCTTGCTTCCGTAACGAGACTATACCACCTGGATGGACCGAAAACCTCAAACTGATCGACCATCGGTACTTTTATCACAACGACAACAACGAAATTGGAGGATATACCTGCGGTTTAGTTCGTGACGCTGTAGCAAATCAGCTTCTTGAGTTGGATATTGCTTTCATCGACACCGAGTTTCTGGCTTCATTAGGCGACTTTGTCCACAATCGATCTGTTGTTGGGTTTATGGTGGAATACGCCGTCCTCGCATCCATCAAGTCAAAGGGTTTGAAGCATTGCGAGGGCAGTGGCAAAGATATGCAGTTAAGATTCTTTTCGAAGTCATCCGAGATCCGCTTCGATATCCAGAATGAGCCGGTTCTTTACCGCCCCCGAGATCCGAATTACAAGACTATAGATGGAATGATTGTCTTGGTCAAGACGAAGAAACGACCCGCTAAGACGGAAAAGCCGAAATTGCTCATCTTCCCCATTCAGATCACAGTGGCCAAAAAGCACGCGAACTCTCATGAGACATTCTTGCTTGAATACCGCAAGTGGGCTGCGGAAAAACTTTCCAAGTTTGAGACAGAACTAACATTCCTCTGGATCACCCCAGAGAAGCGCGACGACGTACCACATAACCGCAGTTTACCATGGCCTAAACATCGAGAGCATTATATTCCTCTCGAGGAGGTCAGCATGGACATCTGGACCAAGTACCAAGAGGCAGAGGCAGAGAGAGCCAGAGTAGAGGAAGAAGACGATGAAGAGGAAGAAGACGATGAAGAGGAGCAAGACGATGAAGAAGAAGACGATGAAGAGGAAGAAACCAAAGCAGAAGTCGGAGAAGACCAAAGAAGTGGACGCGTGACACGGTTTATGGCAAGGCGGTCTTAAGGCGTGCTAGCGGATGCTGGACGCTGTTGGCCAAGTTCATCACAGCAAATGGGAGAAGTGGAGGATGCAGAGAACGATAAGAGCAATAGATCTCCTGAGCAGAAGATGACGGAAGTTGAAGGGAAACCGTAGTCCAGAATGATCGGAAATCCAAAGCCCTTTTCCCGGCGATCCTCGTCTTGTCTGCTTGGAGACCACGAGTTCATGATGCATGGACAACAAAAGCCTAGACCTACACTGAGGTCATCATTGATCCGAACGCGGTGATCTATCCTGGGATAAGGTTAGAAAAAGGGTCGACAGTCGAACCATTCACGCTGGTGCGAGACCCGCTGGGCGAGAATCAAGTTCAAGGGGTTTCTGTTGGTCCACGGTCCAATATACGAGAGTTCCGTGCTCGAGAGCTTGGAGGACACATGGATATCCGAGGTCCTCGCGACAGGCCAGAAAGTTACAGTCAAGAAATGTTGGTTGACAATGCCTTGTGGTGCAAATCGGCGACTTGTGGGTTGTCGACCATTGTGCGCCTTTTTGATTGGGAGGTTGTCTCATGCTGCCATCCTCCCGGCCCCAATCTGAAAACCCCACAGACAAAGCTTTGTTGCTCAGCCTTACCACGCTAGCGCGCCCTGCAGATCTAGGCGTTCCATGGTGCGGCTGAGCAGCGCGTGTGGAAGCCTTTGGATGTCCTCCTGCACGGCCGCCCACCATACCTCTCCTTATGGTCTCAGAACCTCTTTTTTCCATATTTCTTGTCCTGCGTCGTCATACACTCTTTCTGCACCTTTCATGTACTAATCCAACTTGAACTCTTCTCTCTCCTGGTCGATCTTTTCAGTCCCCACCCACGTCAACACATTGACCCCGATCCGCCGCCTCGTTCTCACATTGATTGATCTGCGGTTGTCGGCTCCTGGACAGCCTGACGTTCATTCGTCTTCGTCACCCTGATCGAACTCGTCCACAATATGCGGCTCCAATTAGATCGCCTGGGACAGATCAAAACGTACATCCATGCTGCACAAGGCTGTATCCTGTTCCTGGCGTGGATCCTCACCATCGCCATCTTCACACGGAGTGGACATTCTGATGGCCGGATCGGATGGTACTTTGGTCTGGTAGGCGATTGTCGATCCCTTTGACCGGCAGGCAGCACCATGTCCTGACGCTTCCTCAGTGCTGGCTCACGATCCCCATTCTGATCTATCTCGTCATGGTGCCCATGTGGTCTCGAGCCCGCCGTTTCTCCAACGTGTACGCCTTCGCCGCGCTGGACTCCCTCTCGGTCGTCTTGTGGCTGAGTGCCTGGGCCGCCGTGGCATCATACGTCGCATCTGGAAAGGGCCAGGGCGACAACAAGAAAGAGAGCGGATGTGACAATTTCAAATATGGCAGCCCAGGCCGCTGCAAGTTGAGTGAAGCGACCATTGTGCTGGGCGTCATCATCATGCTTCTGTTCGTGGGGACCGCCTTCATTTCCTTCAGATCTGTCCTGCATTTCAAACGCACCGGCATGATGCCGGCCGCCACGACCGCCGGGGCCATCAACGCCAAACACAATGACTTTGAGCAGACCCAGGACGCGTTTTCCAGTAACATGCACACGGACGACTTGGACGACGACCGGAACACTGATGCCCGACAAGGAGGATATGCGTACCAACAACCGTCCTTCGAGGACGAGTATGCGCCCATCCATCAGGCCGATCACGATGACATCGGTCACCTAGCGCCGGCACAACCTCAGAGTCCTCTCAACCCCAATGGCCTGGGTATACACAACTACGACACAAGCTATAACGGTGTCTATGACCGGCAAAGACCGGTGCACGGAGGATGAGCTCGGCACATCAAACTTCCCCGCAGATGATGCTGATAGCCTGCGTTATTTTCTTGCTGGAGAGTTTTGCCATGGTGCTGCGCTTGAGCGGTCTTTACTTGTATTGTTTCAGGAACGTCGACGCCGTGAAATTGCTTCCATCGAGCCGTACTGCCGGAGCACGGTCCCATCCCGACCAGCTGTTGAACTGAGCGATGATGATTCGGTATATATAGCTGTTGTGCGAGTCAAAGAGGTCACTAAATATGAGCACCGAGAACGACGGTGACAAAAAGAAAGGGAAAGAGAAAGGAAGAGAAGATCAGGCGAAATAAAGCATTGCGCACAATGAATTGCACACTACCATTTAATCACCTATATCACTTCATCTAATTCCTATCGTCGCCGATCTCATCACACACGTACATACGTACCAGTTATTCACATACCGCCACACCGGGATGATCGTCTGATTTTGGCCATCGGCCATTCCCCTTTCACATTTGTTCACAAGCCAACGAGTCCAGATTCCATGTCCATGTCCCTAATTTTCAATCCGTGTAGAAAAATCCTGGTCCAGCGAATACATAACGATTGGTTAGACGTTGTCGTCGCCCGCCGGCAGAGGAGAGTCGGGGCCCAGGGCTATATTCTCCCATTCCCCACGTCAACGCCTGTACAGAATTCCAGGGTAAAACACTCTATTCCTTCATAGCCCTTGCAAAAGGGAAAGGTCCACACCCCAAGAGTCCAGAAGGCCTGTGTGAGCCGAAGCCATCGATCCAGACGACGGCTTCGAGACTCGGGTGAGGGCTCCAAGCTTCGGGGTGGGCGAAGAAGAGAATGAATGGTCGTCAAAATCGTCATTAGCGGCATAACTGTGGCCGTGGACGCACGCGTGTGCCGACCAACCTTCTCAGGCGGTCGTTGGTCCAATGTCAACGTGGGCAGGGAACGTCTCATAATAAGATCAGGTAGTTGCTGGGAGCAATCCCGGTCTCACCATTTTCCTTCTTCGCCTGCCACCACCGGCCACTGACGTCGGACACTTCGAGGATCTCGTGCTTGCTGAAGCTGATCTCATTGGCATCGTCAGGGTTGGCTTCGTAGCTGTAGATGGCCTTGGCACGGTATGGATATTCCGTCGGCGCACTGACTTCCTGAGACGGAGCAGGCGCGGTGCTGGGGTTCACCACCGGTTGGGCGGACCCACGTGCGGCAGCGCCGACCGGTCCTCCAGGATATCCGGAAACAGGAGACGAGTTCTCAAAGCCATTCAGCTGTGCCGACGTGTACATTTGAGGTGGCTGGCTGGAAGAAACCGTGGTCTCGGGCCGATTGTACGCGTTGGACGTGGTCTGTGGTCCTCGGAACGAAGAGCGATCTTTGTGCATGGCAAATTGGTCGATGTAGGCACGAGGAGCGGCCGCAGGGGTCGAACCGAAGTAAAAGATCCAGACGATCTGGGAGGACATCAGCGGGATGCGCGAGGCGGCAGAGCGAGGTAGCGAGCAAAACAGAGCAACTTACGGCGACCATGGACAAAAGAATAAACCCGGCCGCGGCGGCTTCCAATGTTCCTTGTGGCTCGTACACGAGTGAATTGACCGCAGAAGTAGTCATGACGAGTCCGGCCGCCAGGTATCCCACGATCTAACGAGGTCAGCCTCATCACCCGTGCTGGCCGGCGGGCGATACATACGGCCATACTATAGGTGTCGGCAGAATCGGACGCAAAAACAACGGTGATGCCAATGATGCAGCAGAGCATGTACGCCACCGTCCACCAAGCATATTTGGGGTAGGGATTCTTGACATCGGCGACGATCGACGCGATGAAGGTAATGATCCAGGCCAGCTGCGGTGGAGTCGTCGTCAGTGACGCGCACCCGGGAAAAAGGAAGCAACCAACCAGAGAAATCGATATCGTCGCCAATGCGAACGGGTCGCCGATGATGCGACCAAAATTGAATTTGCCACCTCTTCGTGGTTCCAACATGTTGTGCTTGCGGAGGGATGGCGAGTGGAGAGATCCGTAAGAGGGCATGAGAAGAGTCGACGACAGACAGACGCTGTTATCACAGGCGAAGGAACCACGGTGAAACGCAGCTGGGAGTTGGTCTCCCAACGGAACAGCGAGATGTGAGACGGTCTCTTCGTCAAATCCAGACAGGTTGGTGTGGTGACCCGAGCGCAGGATGGCTGAACAGAGTGCCCAACCGCGGACGATCAGCTTCCTCGTGGACGGTTGGTCCCGGATTCGCGACCAGCAAAAAGAAAAAAAAATATGGCCTGTGGAAGAGAAGAGTGACGACAGCGATAGACGAGCAGTAGGCGGCAAGGCGAACGAAGATGAACGGACACACTGACTGACTGGTGCACACAAAAGGTGTTGCCTGAACGAGAGTGGGCTGTTTGAGGAGACGGGATTTGAAGTTCAGGAGGAGGCTTTGGACTGGGTTGGTGCAAAACCGCGACGGATGGATGTGGCCTAGTCTACCAGCCTGCGTTTAGCTGCCGTTTCACCCCCAGCCCCGGTGGCCAAATCAAGCGACACCGTCGCTCCTGCCATTTCACGCGACACCGCCGGCCACTCAATACTCCAAGCGACAAGACACCACAAGCTTTCTTTTTTCCCTCCCTGTGATGTCGTGCTGTCTTTCTCAAGGGGAGTCAGATCCCTAATCTCGTCCTGACAGTCGGCCGCCTCGTTGGCTTTGCGCCCAGCGAGCGTGACAACACGCCACATCAAACGCCTGGCACGACCACCACGGCCTCCCATTTGGTCGCACCACCTCTTCATGGGCCAAGCGCAGCGCCGTTGGGCTGACACAACCAGCTCATCTGCTGCTTCAGACGCCTCAGCGCTCGAAGTCTAAGCCCCGGAGGGTCATATTTCCGTTCGGGTGCTTTCCACGAAATGAGACGGTGGTCCTCCCCACAGAGCGATTGGCCACGAATCGCAAAGATCCCCGTCATGCTGATCTATTGTTCTCGACCAATCCACATCCAACCCCGGCACAGCCACCCTGTCTGCGACATCTCCTGCCCTCCTTTCCGAGCTGGTCCGCGCGGCCAGTCCAGCCACAGTCGCGTCGCCACATGGTGGTCGAGTTTGCAGGTCCCATGTTGTTTCCATCCTGATTCAGGCCGTCCAGGAAAGGAACGAACGCGACAGCCGAGGCGATCTGGACATTGCTGCCAGTCAGACGGAGATGTCGATAGCGTCAACCGGTCCGTCTGTGCTTCGAGAGAAGCCGGTCCGATCCTCTGGTACCGCTTTGACTGTCTGCCGTGCCTGGCCAGCCCTTGGCCATACGGACATCTGCAGTATGATCACTTGGTCCGGCATTCGGTTCGTGAGCAGTCTATCTGTCAGCGGTCGCCTTCAGACAGTCAGGAGTGAATAGCAACCGGTCAGGTTCGCCGCCACCCTTTCACACGTAACCGTCCTCCTCTCTCTTGCGTCTTTCGCACCGTGCCAGTCTCCGCTCAACCTCCTGGATTCGTCTCTCGCATTGCTCCCACATGTCTCCGATGCCGACCACTCCTACTTTTACCCACCACTCCAGACATCTGGCGCTGCGCTCTCGCAGCTCTCTCATCTCCTCCTCCATTTCCGCTTCATGCTTCTGGCACTCTTCCAGCCTCGGTTGTAGCTGGATGAGTCGGGCGCTCTGCTCCGCCGTGGGCACTTGAAGTGTCTGCAGCGATGAGAGCCGAGATGCAGTTTCCGGATACAGGGTCGCATACGAGAGGACGATGGATGCCAGAGTAGACAAGTCCTCGGATCGCGGGAGAGCGTCATCGTGGACCGACGACGTCGAGAACAGGTCGGGATACCGAGAGCCTGGCGAATCATGAGCGTGCGCCGTTTGGAGATCAATCTTCTCATACACAGTCCTTCGATAGCCCGCACCCATGCACCCGTAGGACCGTCTAATCTTCCGAGCTTGTCCAAGTCGGCCTCCAGCTTGCACAGCCGTGCTCGAACGGTCTCGTCATCGCGCTCGGGCTGGGGAGGTACATGGGCGAAGCCGTCGAGAGTGCTAGAGCCTGTGAGCAGAAACTCGAGCCGCTGCAGGCGCGTCTGCAGCAAGTTGAGAGTGCCGTGGATGGCCATGTCAGAACTGCTTGCTTCCGCAGCCATGCCAGGTCAGAAGTGAGTTGTCAAACAGTGACCCGACGGACAGCAATGGCGGCCTGGGTGTTGAAAATAGGACATCAACACGAAAGGGCTTGGCATTTTTGCCAATATCGCAAGAGTCGCCCCAGTTGACCATAAGACTCTGGTGTTGTTCAAGCGCTGCGACGGTCTCGGCCGCAGGTGTCTAGCATTGTCTTTGCATCACCACCCATGTATTCATACGGGTTATGTCTCACATGGTCGGTTCTCGGCCTGCTGAATAACGGTGGCTGGGCCCTGAGACCTGGTTAAGGTTTCTCTGGCCCGCTTCGTGCCTTCCTTCCCCACCTTTGATCGCGATATGATTTGCTCACCTGTCTTCCAGCTCGTGGAAAGCGAGGAGTGTTCCTGGCCCTCTGGTGGCAGGAAGTGCCCCAAAGCTCTAGCTCGTCCATGAGGCTGTAGGTAAGCGCATGATCTGCCACGAGCTGAGAAGTTCCGCCGGTCAGGAGACCGAATGTCAGAACATGATTGAATAATTCCTCCTCGTCAGCACAGATAAATCAGAACATGAGCCAGACACGAGCAGGGCACAAATAATTCCTTCGTGCTGAGGCTGAGGTGGGCTTTGTCCCGCGGAAGCATAAGCTCACACCTCTGATAGTCATGCCCGGACTGACCGGGATTTCAAGAGCGGCATCCTTGTCAAAGAGTAGCCGCGGTCGAACTAGTTTCCTGCATGCCACCCATCTCCCAGCCGACTATATTCATGGTCGAGAGCTCCTCGTGCCTGTCATGGCGCAATCACTGGAACTCTCGTATGCAGGTTGCAGAACCGGCTGTCGCAGATCTGGTGACCGGCCGAGCTGTCAAAACGCGTGCATATACAGCAGCAGCGCACGTTCGACCGCTCGCCTCTAACCAGAGACTCGATCCACTTCTTCTCTCCCAGACAGGCAATGTATTCAGAGTTGGATGGCAGCAGCAGCCACAGCCACTGCGCGCCCATGGCACCGCCCACAGATCCTCGAAGATGGACCTATACTGACTATGTCTGCTTCATCCGAAGTCACGGCTTTCACAATCTCGCGTGCCTGGATGAATATCTCCAGTGGGGCGTGGAAGCCACCCGACTTTCCACGGTCCAGAAACCACAGCAATCGACGACCATCCTGCTCGAGTTTTCCGCGACCGGATTCAGGACCCAGGATCTCTCAGACACGGCCAAACTGAGGCTGTTGCTCAAAGAATGGACCCGGAACGGCGCCGGGTCCCCTCCGCCATCTGGCCCCCAAGGACGGATCATCATGGTCGACAACGTCAGCCCCGAGATCATCGACACATTGGGCGGCCTTCTCAACATTGAGCCGGCTTTCTTTGCCTCCCATATTGCCGACCATGGAGCGGCGGGCGCGGGCGAGGTCAACACGGCCGGTCCCCTGGCCTCTCGCAACTTGCGGCATCAAAAACACTTCTTCACGATCGAATATCCCTGTGCGTTTGTCACATCGGGATGTGGAAAGGACGTCGACATCGACAAGCTCTACTGCAAGGGTAATTATCGCCGCAGAGTCGAAGTATGTTCGAAACATGGCCGACAGAAGGTGGCCTTTGCACGCCGCAAGATCTCGTTTTATTTCAAGAGCACTCTCGAGCCTTGGCTGTGTAAGTGGGCCGGTGCGGTTCTTCCGTCATATGCTGAGTCTTGATTTAGGCGTCGTGCTCGTCGACCCGCCCATCTCTTACTTCTCCCTTGGTGCCGACCGCTTCGGAACGTTCAGCCACAGTCAACGACTGGAGGTCATGGGCTACCAAGGCGGCTATCTTGACTTCATCGAACCGCGGCGGCCGCAAAGCAAGGAAGAGAGCGACTATCGCGAGTGTGACACCCGGGCGTCGACAATGTGTCCCAACCCTTTCGACGACTTGTGCCGTCACTGGCAACTTCTCGCTCGAGACGGGGCGCTGCGTCCCGCCGAGAAGAATGTCATCAATATCATGAGACCGGCCTTCCAAATCGCCGCGAGCGAGTGTGCCAACTTCTTCGACTACATCCGGGCCACCTTGGAGAGCCAACCCGTGTCCACGGTGCTGGCGACCGACTCGGCCAAGACGAAGAGGGCGCTGGACAAATGCATTTCACTGGATTCGATGCTCAGCCGGTACAAGCCTATTCTGACCAGAATCAAGGCTTTTGTTCACGGCGACGCCGATCTGACCGAGGACTTCCGGGCACTGTTGATCGACCTTCATCACTACCGTGCAGAATGTGATTCCCACATGCAGCACATCCTGGCCGCCTCACAGTGTCACGACAGCTCCACCCTGGTCACTCTCGAAACCGAGGCCGTGCGTCAGGCCGACTATCTGCGCTACCTCACCATCATCGCTCTCATCTATGCGCCATTCTCTCTCGCTTGTGCCATCTTCAGCATGCCCAGAGACTTTGCACCAGCCGCGCATTACCTGTACGGATTCTTGCCTGTCACCGCCGGTGTGACTGTGCTTTTTCTGCTCCTGGTCTTGCCCGAGGCCAGGGATCCGTTGCCGAGCATCAAAGCCGTCCTATGTGGCAAGTTGACGAGGAAGAAACTCTTGCAAAAGCCGAGCAAGAGCCAGCTCTCCGGAGATGGTTCCAAGAAAACGTTCGCCATCGAAGAAGTTTGAACCATGCGACGTGGAGCGGTCATCCGGCTTACGAACCGTTGACACCTGACAGTCTTGGGACATATTAGCAGAATTCTGTCGAGCATTTCCTGCTGTCCCGCCTTGGAGACTGCCCGCCTGACGTGACCAGGACCCGCAGACGAATCCAGAGTTGAATGTGGAGTGGTGGCCGCTTTGTAGCTTATTCTGACTTTTCAAATACACCGACCAACCGATATCTTTGCGCCTTGCTCTTCCGAGTCGGTCGAATGTCGGGAAGAGAGCACTGGCCTGGCAGGCGGACTTGATGAATTTATGAAATCGAAATCATCTTACGATGTCAACGAAATACAGTCAACACGCTGAATATTGGTATAGGAGGCGAGTGAAGGACGTTTACTATAGAACTGATTCTATAAATCTGTCTCATGGTTAGCTTGGAGAAGCTTTTTCGGACCCATTTTGGTTTATCACGGCTATCCCGCTGGCCTGCAAACAGTAGTATCAATGAGGATGATTCCATTCACTTTCGAAGCCAATGGATCCAGATCTATCGCGTCCATGATACGCCACTGTGACGATGGGGACGACGAGATCCTATAACGAACGGCTCTCTTGACCACATAGCTCTGGCGGACGGACTCAAGAGTGCTGCTTCGGTCCGGCATTGAGCTAAGCTGAAGGTTGAAGGCGACTGACCACGACGGCAGCAGCGACAGCCTTGGGGCTGGACTGCTGTAGGACGCGGTGCAGAGTGTCGTCACCATGGGCCTTCGCGATATATTCAGAGGTGAAATCAAGGAGTGTGGTCATCGAAACTCATGAGTTTCGAAAAGGCCACGTGCTTTGGCCTCCCAATTCACAGCTCGTTGACGAGAGTATACCGATACCGTGCAAGTCCTTTCTCCATATCCACAACCACTCTGTTGGCCCGGCGCTCCTCAACCCAAGGTTGGACGTTTTTATCGGCGGCTAACTGCAACATCTCCTCGATCTCTTTGGGAGACCCAATACAGCTGCCTCCTATCGTCTTACCCTTCGGGATCAAGTCGAAGGCCAGAAGCTGGGGGAGTGCATCCTCTGGCGCACCGACTTGAATCAACCGCCCATTGGTGTCGAGGAGGCCGATGTAGTCACGCAGTGGCATTGCTGGTGATGAAACGGTGCAGACAATCAGATCCAGTGTTCCCGCATACTTTTGTGCCCAGTCCCTTTCGTCTCCGGTGGCAATGTATTGAGTAGCGCCCGTCTTCAGGACATCAGCACCTTTGGACGCTCGGCGTGAAATGCCCGCGACTTTCTTAGCACCCAGTGCCTTCGCCCAGAGAATTCCGAAATGTCCGAGGCCACCGACGCCGATAATACCGACTCGGGTGGATGGCCCACACCCACCGTTCTTCAGCGATGAGTAGGTCGTGACGCCGCCACAGAGCCTGGGGGCAGCGTGAGCAGAGCTGACGCCGTCGGGAATTTTGACCCCGAAATAACCCGGGCAATGGTTGTAGGTCGCGTACCCTCCATAGGACTTGCCGCTGTTGAGAAAGATGCCGTTGTAGGTATCACAGTGTCCTCTATGAAAGCAGTAATTCTCGTGGCCGGACGAGCAATCACTGCATGGGCCGGTTCGATTAAGGCATGAGCCGGATTGGGCACCGACACCCACGCGGTCGCCCACCTGGATGTGCTTAACCTGCGAGCCAACCCGTACCGCGGTACCGACAATCTCGTGTCCTACAACGCAGGGATATAGAGTTGGGCCCTGGTTCGGTTGGTGAGCCGCTGGTTCGTAGACCGTGATGAGGAAGCAAACCAACCCATCCACTTCTCAGAGTGTGCAAGCCAGATCCACAGATACCACAATGAGTGATTTTTACGTCGACGTCAGTCTCTTCCACAGTTTCGGCTCGAACGTCTGCCATTTCATGTGGCCGACAGAGTCCTTGTCAAGTCCCATCCAATCCTGGAAAGTGTAGTCGGTGTTTGAACCCATATTGGATATGGTAGAGATGAACAAATATGTCAGGATGTTGAGATAGTTGATCCATGGGCAATCGCGACAATATATCCTAGGCGAGCGGGTTTAACCTCGCCTTTGCCGCTGGAAAAGTCCGATGGTTAGAATGATAAAGACCACACAATGGATCTCTTTGCTTGTGGAATCGCTCTGTCTCCGTAATAGAAAAGGAGTGCCGAAAATCTGGATCGGCATGGCACCAGCCGAAACATTGCCGGAGATAAGAACCTGTGCAGAGGCCATCGCCCCTGAACGACATGGCCGTGGGCCTAATCAGTAGACAACCTGCCAAATTTGCAAGTCTGGCCTTCTTGGCATCGGCCGAAGGCGAGCACGCTTAACAATGCAATCTGCCAGGCCTTTGGCATATGGTGTGGAAATGGTTCTGTGGTCAGCGAGCCATTTTTTGAGCTCTTATTGGCCTGGCTGACCCAGGCGCTGTATCATTGGGAAACGTGAAATTTCACGTGACGACTCCATGATCACACCTTAATTTCAGCCCTGGGCATATTTTTGAGATTGAGATAGTTATCCAAGAAGGAGGAGAATGAGTGTGTTCAAGTAGATGATTTTTGCTGAAGTTGGCCCGTAGAGGGGAGCCAGCAGGTGGGACTCTAGCTCTTGGCACGCGATCCATCGGCCGAAGACTATCTAAACCAGCTTCCCACCAGCTGCCCCCGGTCCACTCCCGCCAATCTTCTATCTGAACGTGTGTAATAGCATTCCGATTGACGCCAGGGCCCATGCCAAACCAGACCCTCAAATCCGCTTTTATATCCTAACACCGTTGGACCAGCTTCTCAGCAGAACTCTGCAGTCGCATAGGAATACTGTCCTGAGGTATTCCTCGCTGGACGAGACATTTAAAGTCCATGATAATTCCTGACCCTTCTCCCCCAGATCTCTTCGAGCAAAGAATTCCCCTATAACCACAACTGATCCGTTTTCCGTCCCTTGTCTTTCTCAATCACCACCTATCTATATTTGATCTCGTCCGAGGAGTTTACTTTCCGCAATGGCTTTACGTAAGACGGCTGTCCCCATTGTCTTGGGATCCATGACCTTGGGCCAAAAAGGTTCGTTGACGTCTCGACCTTCCTCCGTCTCCATCCCCAGCCTCCTTCCTCTTGTGCACCAACATCTGCAAGAAGAAGAATTTAATGATACGAAAATCAGTTGAGGCTGACACAAAAGTGACTCATTAGGCAGAGAAGGAATCCGCATGTCCTCTCTCGAAGATATCAATGCCTTCATCGATACGTTCCAGAAACACGGACATCAAGAAGTCGATTCCGCTCGTGTATACGGAGGCGGTTCGACTGAAGAGAGTCTCGCCGCGGCGAAATGGCAAGAGCGTGGCCTCGTGATGGAGACCAAATTGTATCCCACCAAAGGGAAGGGTATGGAGTGGTTGACACCGGAGATCTGGTCACACGAACCCAAAGACGTGCGCGCAGGACTCGTGTCCAGTTTAAAGGCATTGCAGGCCGACAAGATTGACATGTTCTACCTGCATGGCCCTGATCGAAACACTCCCTTTGAAGACACACTCCGAGAGGTCAACCAGCTCCACAAAGAAGGCTATTTCCAGCGTTTTGGTATCTCCAATTTCCAGTCGTGGGAGGTTGCCCAACTGTGCGAGATCTGCGAGCGGAACGGTTGGATCAAACCAACCGTCTATCAGGGCCTGTATAATGCCTTCCAGCGCTCTGTCGAAGCCGAACTCATTCCTTGTCTACGTCATTACGGCATTGGCCTCTACGCCTTCCAGCCGCTGGCAGGCGGCTTCCTTACATCCAAGTACCAGCGCGACCAGAAGCAGTACGAAGCTGGTTCGCGCTTCGACCCTTCTCAGTCTCAAGGCAAGTTGCACCACTCTAGATACATGAACGACCGCAGTTTTGATGCTCTCGAGATTCTGCGGCCTGTCGCCAAACGCCATGGCCTGACGGAAGCGGAGTGTGGCCTGAGGTGGTTGGCTCATCATTCGGCGCTGAAAGAGGAGCTACACGATGCCATCATCATCGGTGCTTCGAGTACCGCGCAGTTGGAGCAAAATTTGGTCGATTTGGAAAAGGGACCACTTCCAGAGGAGATCGTGCAGGCGTTGAATGATGGATGGAGCCACCATATTTCAGGGACTTATAAATACTGGCATTGAAGTTGATTACACCCCAGGGGGGACGGTGACGACACAGAGTGCAGGGTACAGAGTGGGTTTTGGATATTTCATCACTCACTTTGGGGTCTGTTTCTGGCTATAATTAACTGGGAATGATATATCATAGCTTATCTGTCAGGTCGTCTTCAAACGCGTGCTCATAGCCCTCGACTATGCCTCGTTTATCTCGCCGCCTATTTCCCAGATACAAAGGAAACGATAAGCCAAAGTTAGGTGGGCGCCAGAGCAGAGGTCACAACCCAGGCTGGTGCATCGATCGGTGTATGTCAGCCTCCATAACGAGCATGTTGAGATACTATGCGCCTCAGGTCAACTGGTTGCCCAGGGAACAGTGTTTCAGCCTGTTGTATCTCGCTGGTGAATTGTGTGTATTTGAAGACCTCTAGATTCCATGAATGCAAAGAGGACAGTTGACTCCTGATTCACACAATCTGACAGTGTATCCTTTGGCTTGACGATCATTGGGCCCACCACGTTTCCAAGGCAATAGCCGACAAACATTGTGGCCGAGACGAATGACCGCTTCGTATCACCCGCCGTGTTCGCGATCGCCAGAGTCATTGAAAGCACATAGCTTCCAGCGAAAGACCCTAGGAAGCACCTAAATCGGACCGAGGCAGAAGCCAAAGAAACAATGACATGATGGTCAAACATTGACAGAACACTATAGGTACAGAAGGTCCGGATGTTGAGGAGCCTGTAGGTTAAGTAATGGCCTCCAAGTTCGATGCAGCCGATGATGAATCCAACGGCATGAGCAACAGGAGGGAGTTCAGTGCGCTGAAGCCAAATCCGGAGACCATTATGGCTTGGTACGTTGCCTGAGGTCCATTCGCGATCTCCATCAAAAATGCCATGGCAAAGATCAACCAGAACTTGAGATCGAGAAGACCTCCACGACCTGTCTAGGTTTGAAGTAGAGGTTGCGTACACCAGTATTGTTGGTTTGAACACGGGCAATGGCAATGTATCTTTCCCGTTCTGTGAAGCCGTTTGCGGTAATAGGATCTCCTTCCTGCACTGCCCCAATGCACGGGTATGTATTTTGGCTCTCGCTGCACACCAGGCCTCCAGTTGCAGGTCGATTCATTATAGGAGGTGAGAGATGCAAAGATGCGGACAAAGGAGAGAGGATCACTTTCCCACCACCAATTGAGAGACGCCAGGCTCGATATTTTCGAGCTTCCTAAGCAATTCATCGTATACCCGGTGCTGCGTTTGCATACCATCTTCGCTGAGTACGAACTTTGATGGGCTGTAACAAGGTCAACGATAGAGGACGGGCAGTTTGAGGGCAGCTGAGATACTTACAGTTCGACCCGGCCATTATTCATGTATTGGCCATGCGTTGCGGCTGATCCGGCAGCAGCGAAGATATGTGCACGACTCCCCATTTCCGTCGTCCGAGCCAGAATCAGATACAGGGGAAAAAATAGCGGTCGAGACCATGCCGGCGCGTCCCTGATGAGGTCAGAGACGCAGAAACCCGGATTTGCGCAATTGACAATCACGCCTTGATCGTCCGGGTTGCCCATGCGGGCGGCAAGTTCTCTCGTCAAGAGGACGCCGAAGAGCTTGGTCACGCCGTAGCGGCGCCTCATACCCGAGGCGGACTTGTCTGCGTTCAGCGCGGCGAAGATATCTGGTTGATGTCTCTCGGGAAGGCGTGTCATGCCGTGGAGATCCGAGACAATGAAGGTCAGACGTGGTGGGACGTTGAACGAGAATGCGGTTGTGCGACAGAGTGGCAGCAGTAAAATCATCAGCAGGAATGTGCTGACGACATTGATGGTTAACGCGGCTTCGTTGTCTTCCAACACGTTATAGGAGCGAGAGCTCAGTGCCGCGTTTCCAATGACACAGTCCAGTCGCTGGAGATCGTGATGGCATCTCTTTGCAAAGCTCTTGACCGATTCGTAGCTCGAGAGGTCGAGCTCCCACACCTCGACAACGCCTTCTCGCTTGGTTGACTTTTCGATGTCTTGCTTAGCGTGCTCGCCCTTGTCGACGCTCCGGACTGCTAGAATCACCCGTTCGGCATTCAAACGTACAAGGTAGCGTGCTGCTTCAAACCCCAGTCCAGTATTCGACCCAGTCACGATAGCTGTCTGGCCCGTCAGGTCGAACTTCGGCTCCGGTAGCGACACAAAGAATTGGTTATACAGGATGCCCGGTAGAGTAGTCATGACGAGACGATAGAACGAAGTGGTATGCTAGTTCGGAGGTAAGACTGTGAGCCAGAGGCTGAGAACGACAATCTGAAAATGCCATGAGCTGGGTGTCTGCTGTTTTTAAGGGATATGAGTTGTCACTCGCGAGTTGGCTAGAACCATGAATTAACAGGTACTAGATAGAATCAGGATGTGTCCACTTCTTAATTCGGAATACGACCCGCAGGCACTGTCGTATTCCAAATCGGGTTTAGCACCTCCTATTATCTACCCATCCGGACCCTCCGGACATTGAGCCCAAGGAGACGACAAGGGCGTACCAAAGCAGAATACGACACTCTCAATACCAGGTCGCGGAGCGATGAGAATTTTGCTTTGATTCATCATACCCTTAACGCGGCCCCTGCACTCATTTTTTGAGGATGACCCCCACTTAAACCCCTGGTGGCGCCTCCAGGTCCCCTTATGCCGTATTAGATTATTCTCTTCGGTGGAAACAAAGGCTTGTGGAATGGAACCCCAGACCACACCGCATGGGGGGTTCTCGTGCTTCAGGGTCTCTGAAGGCCGGCCCAATGAGGATCTCGATGAATACAGGAACCCCGTTCGACAGCGCCGTAAACACACCAAGTCAAGGGCAGGGTGCAATTCCTGCAAAGCGAGGCGAATCAAGGTATGCAACCTAAATTACTTGCCCTCGATTCGAAACCCATTTAACCTATGCTCGATAGTGTGATGAGACACAGCCATCTTGCCAGCAATGTGTGAACAAGGGGCGGGTATGCAGTCTCGACCGATTACGAACACACCAATGCTGCCCTGCGGATCTGTCTTCGATGCAAGTAACGCACACGGCGCCGGACGAACGAAGTGTGTCCATTCCACCGACCGTTCACTCATCCTTAGTACCTGCGTCACCATCATGGCAGGCTTCCTCGCCTCAACTCGACTTACTGCAGATGCAGCTGTTCCATCATTTCATTACATGCACTGCAGATACCATGATCTTTGGGTCCTATTTCTGGAACTGCAAAGTGGTACCTTTGGCACTGCAGGTATGGCACGCTCTTCCAAAGCCCCTGGAAGGAAATACGGCTAACTATGAACCAGTCCGACTTTATCATGCATGCCGTTCTCGCCATGGCTGGCTCTCACCTCCAATACTTACAGCCATACGAACAAAAGTATCAACGGCTGGAACTGTACCATATGTCTACGTCTCTTCGTCTTTTTCGCCAGGCACTCTTGGTTCCCATCACCCCTGCTGCTGTCAACGGCCTCTTATCGTGCGGCTCTCTTTTACTCCATAATTCGTGGGGTTCCACCGAATTTCGAGATACAGATGCCGATAGCGAGCTTCGCCTTCATGAAGACAGCCTCTTCCCACTCGCCGCCGGGCTGAAAAGGCTAATATGGGAAACAAAGCACATGCTGGATCCTTCCTTCCTTGACCCTCTGGCAGTATGCGGACCTGCGGCATCCGTAATACAGTACGTAAAGCAAACCGACTTAGCATCCCAACTGGAAGAATTCCTATTATGCTGTTATAATAGCCTGAAGAGTCCAGGAGCTGTGCCTGAAGATGATGCGGCTTACATGTCTGCCGCAAGGAGCCTGATTCCGGTTCTCGCGATTCTTCAGCTCGATCTTGCAGGCCATGACATAGATGATATCAGATCGGACGTGGCAGGGTATTTGTTCTCATGGCCTGCGAAGTCAGAAGAGGAACTTTGGAAGTTATTCCACAGCAATTATGATGCAGCCCAGATGCTCTTTCTCTACTATTACACGGCGGCATCAAGGTTACTGCCAGAAAAGTGTTGGTGGGTTCAGAAAAGGTCGAAATTCTTTGGTGAGCTTCTTTTGCGGCAGTTGGATGGCAAGTGTAATGGCGGGCTCCGGTGGGCTTCGGATCTTCATCAGGCGGCGGAGAAAGTGTCAGACTGCTAACTGAGGCAAGCAGTGCGCGGTCAGGCAGGGTGAGGTCTCTGTGTTTAGCTAACAATCTGGCATATAGCATACCAGACTCTAAGCTTGCCTCCTCCAGCACTCACGGGCATGGGCGATGAGTATATGAAAGGGTTTGGCCTCGTGCCCCTCCTCCTGAAACACACTACTCCTGTTCCGCGACTGTTGCGGATTGTCGTCATGACAGAAAGTCAATTCAGGTTATAAGAGTCATCCAAGTTTATCGGAAGAATCGATGGACGTAGAGAAACTTTTAAATAATAGACCTTGAAGAACTGATCTCTTTGGTAATCATATCGGCGCAAGTCTATCGACCAATGCCCCACCATGACAACAAAAGTGAAACGAGTCAAGAGGCTGTTGCATTGTGTGGAGAAGAGGAAGGGCAAGTCACGCACCTAGCTTCTTTCTGGTACTATTGATGGTTGGGCAACAGAACTCGGTCTAGGTGAAGAAAATCGAAAACGCCGGACTCTGACGGAGAGTCACGTGATTGCAATTGGTCCTTGATTTCTGTTCACGCCTCACTATTGTGTGGGGTTGAGATTACCTGTGTACTTTGTTCATTCAGGTACGCAGATCTTCGACTGAGAGGAGCTCTAGAAGGAGAGCGGGGATGTCCAAGTAGGCCATTTCGCGGCAGGCTTATACCAGCAAATCTGGACAGGATTCTCCCGAAGCCAGACCGCCTTGACTCCTAGATGCAAAGATTCCGTCCACAAACATCATAAAATGTGCAAAAGCATCCTGTGAAGGCGCGGGGACATGTTGATCATATCACGCTCTTGATAGTTGGTCAAGACGATTGCATCCACGAACCTGTCATCCAGGAGAAATGAACCAACAGACACGCCATGATTCCGGCATCAACTCGAAGATCAAGGAGCCCGCGAAGCTGGAGTCTCCAGACACGGAGGCATTTGAATCGTCATCGCGAACACTTCCTCGCATAGACTTACAATCACCGCTCCCTTCTGCGGCAGCGCACATGCTGTCCCAGCAAGCAGAAGACCCGAAAGGTGATGCCCAACAGAGAGAGACCATCCACGCCGACAACAATGAATATCAAATGCCCCCTGCACCAACCTCACATACACCTCTCACCACATCTTCAACCGCGCACCACGCCAAACTCCAAGCTCAGATCTCCTCTCTCCAATCTGCGATCTCATCCACCCAATCTCAACTCGACTCGACTCTTTCCCAGCTCTCACGCATATCTTCGCCCATCACCAGCACCGACGTCAACATCGACGCCAGTGCCAATGCCGATGGCGACGGCCCTTCCTCTACCTCGGAAGAACTCCTCACTCACGCCTCAGGCACTCTCAAGCACCACATCCGGTTATTGTCCACCTACAACGCCATCAAAGACACCGCGCTCATGCTACTGGGCATCATCGCCGAGCGAGACGGCAAGCGGCTTGCTGAGGTTATAGCCGAAAAAGGAATAAGCGAGGAGGACTGATTGACCATTCATTTCTACCTCGGTCTTTGTCACCTAGTGACTAACTCGGTAAAGTACGACGAAGGAGGCCAGCGGTCATTTTGATAAGGAGTCGGTGCGTCAGGAATGAAGCTCAAGCAGAGGTAGGGTTGACCTCAATGTTTGGCCTGTGAGGCATAGATGCTGTAACAGGGGAAGCAAAGCCAAATTAATTGAACGGAGCACGGAGAGCAGTAACCCACATGTCCAAGGTTGAAGCGACCTCTGCAATGCATTGCATTAGCACAATGGAGGTTCGAGACAAAGGTCAGAAAGGCTCCAATCTAAAAGAGAATCATCGGAGTGGTGGACAATTTTCATATTTTTTTCTCCTTGAGGGCTTTTGCCCTCTTCCCTATCATATTTGGTCGGGCACCCGCATCACCTCATCTTTTTTGCCCGTGGGTATATTGTGAATGCGGCCACGAGCCGACGACAATCATATCACACCTATACGTACATGACACAAGCAGAACTGGTCACTGCAATGCTTCCCAGAGTTGAACTGGGCGGAGCAATCTCATGCATACCGTCCTGATCTCGACTCACCAGGCCGTCAGATCATCGACCTCGGCTTCACCAAACGTGCTGCTCTTCGTTATCCGACCAACCCCGTCCTGGACTTCGCCGGACTCACCCGTGCTGCCGCCCATTCCAGGCTTGCTCATGATATCCGGTAGCACTTCGCGGAAAAATCCGAGCAGGTAACTGTTGACCTGCTCGAACTGCAGCAAAAAGGCGTCATGGCCCTCGGGGCTGTCGATCTTACGGAGACGACCGTTCGGAATGCCGTCAGCGAGCTCTTGTTGCTCGGCAATGGTGAAAAGACCGTCGCTTTCGATGCCGAGGACCAAGGCAGGTTGCTGGATCTGGCCCAAGGCTTCCTGGACACTCGCTGCTCGATTGCGCGACACGTCGTGGGTATCGAGCTTTCTCGTGATGGCAATGTAACAATTGGCGTCAAACCGGCCAACAAACTTGGTCCCTTGATACCGCAGATAGGACTGCGCGGAAAAGTAGTGACTCGTCGGCTTGTTCGACGATCTTCTGACCACGGGCACAGCAACAGGGAATTCTGTCGTCCCGTGGAATTGCGGGTCTTTGAAAGTCGGCGCGGGAGACGTCGTGTCCTGGGCTTGCGTCTCGGTTGCGGCAGTGCCATTTCGGGATGCCGGTCTGGAGCCCTTGGCGCGCTTGTGACCATCATTGTGGATGGACCAATGCTCGTTGTACGACACGCCATTGCCCTGGTTGATATTCGGCTGTTTGGAGAGATCCGGAATGTTGCGTCCGAACCGAGATTCGAACGAGTCCCGGCTTCGATAAGTCAAAAGGGCCGACATGCGCGCGGCTCCCAGACCTGCTGTCGGAGGGTCATCGAAGGAATAGTATCCATCTTCGTATTTGGGGTCTGAATAGATCGCCTGCCTCTGTGCTTCTCCCCAGCTGATACCCCAGGCGCTGTGGGTGGCTGACGTGGCGATGGGGGCAATCGACCTGACGTACTCTTTCCCAAAGTACGCATATTCCAGGACAAGCATGCCACCCATGGAACCGCCCACGACACATGCGATTTGCTTCACGCCGAGATGATCCAGCACGATCTTGTGGATGCTGTCGCGGTTGTCAGCATCTCTTGGATTGCCTGGCGGGAGGGCCGACTTACTTGACATCATCTCGAATCGTGGTCAATGGGAACTCGGGCCCATATCGACCCAACGATGGATCACTGTCTTTGTTGGTGACCGGACTCGCACTGCCGTATGGACTTCCTAGGCTGTTCAGGCAGACTATAAAGAACCTCGTGACATCGAATGCTTGCCCAGGGCCCCCGAGCAATGGCCCCCACCAATCGGCAACATCTGCACTGCCACTGAGGGCGTGGCATATGATCAAGGCATTGTCTTTTGTTTCTGATAACTGCCCTCTCGTGGTGAAGGCGACCGGCACGTTTCGGAGCTCGACCCCAGATTCGAGAGTGAAAGAAGGTATGATGGCTATTTGCTGGTCGGGGACCAGTTTGGCGAAAGGGTTTTCAGGTTGCGCTGTGACAATCTCTACGGGATTTAGCTATCCATGTCCACACCACGGGCACCGTCATGACTGGAGCGGGGGAGGGGAGGTGGGAGCACTGACGGAGAGGTTCCCCAGAGGAATGGCGGTCGCCATTCAACGTCGCGGCTGGCATGGTGGTGAGTACGGCCCACGGTCCGTCCACTCTGGGTGCGCAGTCTCGGTGAAGGTTGATGGAGGGGATGTGGAATTTAAGAACGATGTGAGATCCATGAACCAGATTGCGAGAAAGCCAGGTGCCAGCAGGCACGAGTCAAGAAAAGGTGCTCGTCGAGTCATACGAAATTTCTCCAGTGCTCCAAATAATTACCGTGGCGCTGACCTGGGCGATCACATCATCACCAGCGAATGTTTTTTCTTTAGCCAGGAACCTAAAACTGCCCTGCAGCCACGCCAAGACTTCGGCATGTTCAACTCCGGCAGATCCACTTCCATCAATGTTGTATATTGTGGAATTCAGGCCAGGCCGCGCAATGAAAGGCTGCTGCCTTTGTTGAGGACGCTGAGATCTCGACGTCGCAATCCGAGGTAGGTTTGCGATCTATGGACTAAGCCGAACGTGTATTCCGGACCTGCAAGTTACTCCGTACCTTGGACTAGAACTGCCGTGGCAGAAACAGTCCCCGACCCTCTATGACTTGTTTCAAGTCTCCAGTCACACGATTGCCGTAGCTTCTCAAGGACCACCCATTCAGGCGCCCAACGGTTCCCCCGGGCAGAGATAGAGAAGTGGAATCGGTCGCTGTCTCGGCCGGCCTCCATGCCTGAGAGTTGAGGTAGGTTTGGTCCATATTCCTCTTATCTGATAGGTCTCATGTTCGTCGGTCAAATGTATGACCTCCCCCCATCCCAGTCTTTCAGACATTCCCCACATTTGGCGCCTTATCGGCCAAATCTGACTGCTTCAGTCTGAATATTCCAGATCAATATGGATCTGGATCAGAGTTATATCACGCACCAGCGGCGGGCAGCTCTGATACCGGAAGACGTCGTCCTCCCGCCCGAAGACGATCAGGCGGTTCGAATGCGGACGGGGAATGTGATCCCGTCGCCATCACTCTCACCCATTCCCTTGCCACGAGCCAAAGACGCCTCACGCTCTAATTCCACCATCAGTTCCAGTTCAAAGCCGAGTGCCAATTCCTATTCCAGTTCCAGTCCCGGTCCCGGCGACGGATTCTTCTCCCTCCAGAATCGAAGCGGAAGTAGGAATCGGAAGAGAAAAGCATCGACGACGCCAGAACAGTACTATCAGACTCTCCCAGGCCACGTCGAACTCTCCAGCGACGACGAACAAGGATCACAGGCGGCAGTCGGGGCGACAGCGGCGGTGGCAGCATCGGCGGCAGCATCGGCGGCAGCATCGGCGGCAGCATCGGCGGCAGCATCGGCAGCATCGGCAGCAGCGGTAGACAAATCGCTCGCCCGACGCAACAAGCAAGCTCTACGCCACGAGGAACCGAAACGACGGAGCTGGGACGGGAGTCAAAGCACGAGATCCGCATCAGGACGCCCGCCGGATCCAGATCATCCGCCAGTGACGGATGGCAAGAACGAAAGGACATGGTCCTTGGGCACAGGAGGCAGAAACAAAGGAGTCAGAGATACCTCACCACATTAATATCCATCTCATGCGATAACCAAAAAGTCACGGCCAGTTCCGCCTGAACATCACTGCCAACGGCCTAGAATGACAATCTCCTATCATTGGCAGCGCGCATGGTATGCCGGAGCACTGACAACCACTGCTCTTCAAAAGTCACCACTCAGCTATGCCCAAGGGCCGTAGACGAAGGCTCGTCAGAAGCGACCTAGAACAATTATCGGGCCCATCATCTTGACATAGGGAGGTTAATTTTACGAAAGAGATGATTCAACTTCCAGCTTGATATTCTGCATTCACACAATAATTCATCATTCGTGTCTTCCCAACTAAAAAGTAGGCTCATTCGGTCAATTTATGCATGGCCTAGAAAAAATTCCCCGTCCCTTGATCTCGTGATCGAGGATGCCCTGGCGGCGGAGCGTACGAGGGCATCGACAGTCTCCCATTGTGGCTCGGTTCATGTTGGCCACCTGGATACGGGGCCGCGACGATGCCAGTTTCTTGTCGACCGGTTTGGTGATAGGCTTGATACGCCTGCTGATGTGAAGAGGATTCGTCTCGAGGCCTCGCGGCTGAGGGTATGGCGCCAATGTCGCCTTCTAGGGTATCATATTCATCACTTTGATCTGTGACGGACCTCACCACCGGAGGCCGCGACATCGGCATCGACTGGCTATTGGCCAGCAGGTTCTCACCTTCACCGGCTTCACCACCGGCATAACGTGAAGGTTTGTAAATCTGGTCCGGTCTGCTCGACCCGGAATAGCCCGTTGGCATACTCAAATCCACGTTGGTGGTCAGCTTTTGCCCTTCCAGGGCAATATCACTGCCCTGCGCATTTTTGCGCGAGATCTCGTAACTGACATCGTCATGCCGAGTCTTTCGGCCTTTGAAGAGCCATCGTCCCGCTCGGCCGACGGCCTTGACAAAGTCCCACGGATTGAAGGCGTCCACCATGGCATACAACCCCAATGGCCCGCCGTGCTTTTTCCGTGGACCAGGCTCCTCTCCAGGCACGGTTCCGGCATTGTACTGGGCCGATTTCATCGAGTACGGTCGCCAGCTGAAGGCCCACAGGTGGAAGATGGCAAAAATGGCCATTTCAATGCATAACAGCATGGAGGGGATGCCGACTTTGATGTCCGGTGATGCGATCGTCTTGCTGGCCTTGATGGCGCCCGTGCTGGTGAGCAAGGAGATGACGATGGTCTGCCAGAAACTCAGAAAGATGACCAGCTTGATGGCGGCCACCTTGAGAAGCGGTTTATGTTGCTGAATGTCCTTGCCGATTTGCCAGTAAAATTGAATCAGACAGTACATGGCGACGGTGACGGCGATTGCCTCGATCACCATCACCCACACGTGGGAAAATGCCGGGTTGAGTGATTCGAGGCAATACAGTCCCACGGTCTGCGTACCGACCGCGACGATGGTCATGAAGACGCGAATGAAACAATACTGGAAGATGCACACCCAAATGACCTGGATGAACACGGTCAGCAGAAACGCATTGGCGCCGACGAAGGCGGCACGTACATTGAACCAGGTCAGTCCACTCCTCGGAGTCCTCAAGGGGCCCCGTTCTCCGCCGCAACATTTCTGGAAGTAGCGCATGGGCCAGACCCATGGCTTGATCGGCGAAATGTTCCGGAAATAGTTCTTTTGCTCATGCAAATCTTTGGCCAGGTAGGAACACAACAAGCTGAAGAAGGACGCAATGGCAAAGGCTTCGTAACAATCCCCCAAGACTTCAAAATAGACGCTGTGCTTGTAGTAGACGAAAGACAGGAAGGACACGACCGAGTAGACGGGGACCATGAACAAGATGCGGATGATATGCCGCTGTTCCCATGGCTTGATATAATGCGTCGCGTGCATGAAAATGAGGGACAATGACACGACGGTCGCGATCAGGCCGGAGATGGCACAGATCCACCTCCCGACCTGATGAAACGTATAGTCATGCCATATTGTGTCTTCCACAATCGTCATGTCCTCCAGCGTCGAATTGCATTGAGGCCAGCCCATGTTTGCTTTATCGAGGGGCTGCTGTGTTTTGCGACGGATCTCAGGCAAGCAACAAGGGTGCGTCAAGATCTCTGTCGCATGTTCCTCGATAGGGGCTGCTGACTCTGAGCGCGGTCGGGAAACGAGGTTTGAGCTTGGGCAGCGGATGGCCGGACTGCAGTGCGCGACGGGGAGGCTGGAGGTCAATGAGCCGTGTCGATGGCCGGAAGTGAAAGAGGTGCCAGAAGCGAGAGAGCACAAAGGAGGGCGCGACGATGGAAACCAGGCCGGTGGTGTGTGCCCTTGTTGAGCGCGGGAAACGCGAGTGTAAAGGATTGAGAATGAGAGTGTATTGCAAAGGCTGACGACACTGAAGGTTTGCTCAACTCCACACACCCTTGACTCTCTCAGGCCTTCACTTTCCGGTTGGTAGCTCGCCTCAGATCTGAAACCCCCTTATTATTGGCGCCAGGTGGAGAGGGCAGGGGCGCAGCTGGGGTCAAGTATTGCGTGGCTGTTCATGCTCAGCCCTGCCGATCCGTTACCCCACCCACACCATCCAGCCACGGTTACGTGCTATAATTACTCAAATTTAGATCACGCCCTTTAGTGGTTCTCACTGTGTAGGACCAAGGTGTTAGCCGTGGAAGACTTGCTGCCGCACTCACAGATGGAATCTGAAGGACGCATTAGACTAAAAGCGTTCCATCTTATCCTGTCCTCATTACATTCGTGAATGGCCGTCTTCTTTCATTCTCTCGCCTTCCTGCGTCGAGGAAGGTTATTGGCTCCCTTGGGCATTCTCCTTGACGGCTGCTGGCCAAGCTTCCGTGCCCTGTTTACACTATTCTTTTGTAGCGCTCGGTGAGCGGCAGCATACTCGATCTCCGCGTGTGCCGTGACGCTGGTGATATGTTGGTCATGCTACTGTCTTGTCCTTCCTTAATTTTCTCACTCACAGAGGGTGCGTGTGTGTGCAGGTGGCAATCGTGCAGAAGCTGTTCTTGTTGGTACAGCGTGATCCTTCAAAGTCGACCCGGTGTTTTCTGTTTCGTTTGGAGGAATCAACATTTGTCAATAGGATCAAGTGGGTGTCCAGGTAGAGGTTCGTACTCGACAGAGATACTGACGGTGAGCATTAGTCACAGAATCTTGGTGTGGCCGATGCGCAGTGGACCATCAATCTCAGCATGTCGAAGGAGGATGGGCAGAATCAACCCAATAAGGTCATCTCTTCGAGGCTCGGACGCAACTCCTCGGTCATTAGGCATACTCCCTTCCGCCATGTCTGTAGAGTGCATGTTAGATCTCCTCACCTGGTTGAATGGTGGTGCCACGGTGTGATATATAGGACGCGGTTGGCTGGTATAGTGCAGAGAAAAGCACCATTCACGCCCGCCGGTGTTCCCCAACCATCCACATCGCCATCTTCTCTCCGCATGGGAGTAATAGGATACTCGCTTTTACATTGCAGGGTGGGACGCCAAAGGCGGCTTCGAGGATACGCATTGAGTCCATGTTCAATATGATGGTAACTTGTAACACATCTGCCTCTCGAGATCTGTACGATACCAAAGAGCAGTTCTTCAAAAGCATCTCGGTCTCTGGCATGCTGTCGAGCAGCAATCTCACCTTACTGAGTGAGACCGACAAAGAAAAGTTGACATGCCCAATCCAGCCAAAACTCCAGGATGCGCCAAGAGCGTCACTGAGACCGCACCATCTCTGATGGTTGTACATCTGATTGAGGACACTTGTCCATCTTGAGACACCAACTTGTTGTCGATCGTAACCAAGTCCTTGATCCACAGCGAGACCGACATTGGTCTGTCGCTCCGAAAAGATATTAAACTCATTTCATCATTATGAGGCGTCGACCCTCTCTCCAGTGAGACTTCCACATCCACGCGATGGCGGATTACGGCGCGTACTACGCCAGCGGTGCTGGTCAAGCCTACCCTAGACAAGATCCTCGATATAATGATCCCAGAGCACAGCCGAATGTCTCCGCTTTCCGCCCACCTGGAGCACCTTCTGCGGAAGGATACCAGCAGTATGCAGGACAGTCCAATGGACAACAATTTTATGGCGCCATGCCACAACCAGCCCAGCCGACGCAGCAAGTCGCGCAGCCAGATGGCATCGATGGCCTCGCTGCGCAGATGGGAGCCATGGACGTGGCCGCACCGCCTGCACGATCACACAGGAAAAAGGAGAGACACGCGTACCACGACATAGGGTCTGCGGCGGCCGCACCTCCTCCCAGTGTCAGCCCCATACCACAACGCGGGGCGACTCCTGGTGCACAATTTCTCAACACCGGGCTTCAGCCAGGCCCAGGGAGCGTGCCGGGCCAGGCGGGACCGAATATGTTTGTGAGTCCGGCGGACAAACTGCGCATGGGAGAAGAAGCCGTGGCGACCCAAGGCCGGGTCGACCCTGAACAGATACCCAGCATCGCCAGGGCGAGAGATGTTGCCACTCAATATTACCAGACCAATGTATATCCGACCATGGAAAAACACTTGCCCCCACCGGCCGCGATCCCGTTCATCGCTCATGATCAAGGCAACTCCTCTCCGAAATACGCCCGTCTGACGATCAACAATATTCCCTCCACGGCGGAGGGTCTGGCGTCGACAGGACTGCCTCTCGGCCTGGTCATTCAGCCATTCGCCCCGCTGGAAGAAGGCGAGCAGCCCATCCCCATCCTCGATTTCGGCGAGGCCGGACCTCCACGGTGTCATCGATGCCGAGCGTATATCAATCCGTTTATGACATTCAGATCTGGCGGCAACAAGTTGGTCTGCAACATGTGCAGTTTCCCCAACGATGTCACGGCCGAGTATTTTGCACCCACTGATGTTGCGGGCGTTCGGGTCGATCGCTTGCAACGGCCGGAACTGATGATGGGTACCGTGGAGTACTTGGTGCCCAAGGAGTACTGGGCCAAGGAGCCCGTGCCACTGCGATGGCTCTTCATAATCGACATCACGGAGGAGGCCATCAACCGGGGATATCTGGAGTCAACCTGCCACGGTATTCTCACCGCATTGTACGGCCACGACCGACAAGACGGCCACGACGAGACGGACGAGACTCAGACGACGACGGCACAGTTGCTCCCCCCTGGGACCAAAATCGGCATCGTCACGTATGACAAGGAAGTGCAGTTTTACAATCTGACCGCCGGTCTGCCCACGGCTCAAATGATGGTCATGACCGATCTCGAAGACCCGTTCGTTCCCCTGTCTGAGGGGTTGTTCGTGGACCCGGTGGAATCCAAATCGGTCATCACGGCTCTGCTGGAACGCATCCCGACCATGTTTACCTTGATCAAAAACCCCGAGCCGGCCCTTCTCCCGACGCTGAATGCGGCACTCGCCGCCTTGTCGGCCACTGGTGGTAAGATCATCTGTTCATTATCCACACTGCCCACGTGGGGTCCTGGAAGGCTTCACCTTCGGGATGACGGCAAAGGGCGTGATACGGACGCCGAGCGAAGGCTCTTCACGACGGAGCATCCAGGTTGGAAGAAGACTGCGAGCGCGATGGTTGCCGCCGGCATCGGGGTGGATTTCTTCTTGGCCGCTGCTGGAGGGGGATACATGGACATCGCCACCATCGGCCACATGTCACGTCTGACGGGCGGCGAGATGTTTTTCTACCCCAACTTCGTCTCTCCGCGCGATTCCCTCAAGCTCGCGACAGAAATCAGCCACTCTTTCCGGCGCGAGACCGGGTACCAAGCACTGATGAAAGTCCGCTGCTCGAACGGCCTACAAGTGTCGAGTTATTATGGATCTTTTTTGCAGCACACCTTTGGCGCCGACCTGGAGATTGGCACCGTCGATGCCGACAAGGCCATTGGCGTCACCTTCTCCTATGATGGAAAGCTCGACCCCAAACTCGACGCCCATTTCCAAGCCGCACTCTTGTACACGTCAGCTTCCGGCCAACGTCGCGTCCGATGCATCAATGTCGTCGCCGGCGTCAGCGAAGGCGCCGCCGAGACCATGCGGACCGTGGACCAGGACGCCGTCGTCAACATCATTGCCAAGGAAGCATCATTCAAAGTCTCTGAGAAATCGCTCAAGGAGCTCCGTGCCAGCATCACGGAGAAAACCATCGATATCCTCGCTGGATATCGCAAGAACTTTTCCGGTTCCCATCCGCCGGGACAATTGGTGTTGCCGGAACATCTCAAAGAGTTTGCCATGTACACGCTTGGACTGATCAAGTCCCGTGCGTTGAAAGGTTTGCCATGTCGAGATCCACGTTTCCGACGACGGCACGCTGACAACATTTTCCAGGTGGCGTCGAACCGACCGACCGCCGTGTCCACTCGGCTCGCTTCCTTCGCTCTTGCGGCGTGACGGAAATGGCCCTCTACCTCTATCCTCGGATTTACGCTCTCCACAATCTCCATCCCGAGGATTGCTTCCCCAACCCGGAGACGATGCAACTCGTCGTTCCCCCGACGCTCCGCGCATCGTTTTCGCGGGTCGAGGAAGGAGGCGTCTACCTGGTCGACAATGGCCAGATCATTCTCCTCTGGCTCCACGCTCAGGTGTCACCGAACCTCCTCGAGGACCTCTTCGGACCGGGCAAAACGAACCTGCAAGACCTCGACCCCATGACGAACGATCTGCCCATCTTGGAAACCCACCTCAATGCCCAGGCCCGGAACCTGCTGCAGTATATCTCCACGGCTCGCGGCAGCAAGGCCGCCACATTCCAGCTGGCACGCCAAGGTCTCGACGGGTCCGAGTTTGAATACGCTCGGTTGCTGGTGGAAGACCGAAACAATGAGGCGCAGAGCTATGTCGATTGGCTGGTGCATTTGCACCGCGCCATTCAGATGGAGATGAGTGGACAGCGGAAAAAGGAGGACACCGGCGAAGGAGATGGGTTATTGACCAGCTTGACGGCCTTGAAGGCTCCCTATTGGATGTGATGGGATGAAGTTGAATAATGAGACGAGGCGGATGGACGATGCAATAGACGTCCCTCCACGATCTACATTGACAATCGCAAAAAGCTAAGCATATATCACATGGAAGGCTGTGGCTCGAGCTTGTTGCCCCGTACATCCGTGGTCCATTCCCATTTCTCTCTCTATATGATTGGCGATTTAGTGGTTCAAGGTGGCTGGACAGGACCACCGATCTGATCGCTGTTTGCTGCTCCTGCTGACGGTCACACAGAACTAACTACAAGAGGAGGTCCTGCTCCTGCTGACCGTCGTGCGAACTACAGAACCAACGACCAGAAGCGGTACCACCTCTCAGCTGGACGAAACTTTCAGGTGCACCCGCTGAGGCTTCCCTTTGCTATGCCGCGTAACCCCTGCCCAATCAACCTGCTGAGCTCGGCGGACGGCCACATCACAATTTACTCTTGCTGGTGGGCGCCTCACAGCAGCTGGCGCTCTCGCTGACGAGGGTGCTCTGGTTGAAGGTCTGCTCGCTCGGAGGCACGTCGAGGGCAGGGTTCTTGTCGAAGAAGTTGACCGGCTTGAGGCTGACCTTGAGGATCTCGCAGGGCATGACAGGGAAGTCTTCGATGCGCGGGACGTGGTTGAGGCCGAACTGGACCCAGACGACGATGTCGGTATCGCGGACGGGATCCTGGCGCTCAGCCCAGTTGCGCACGCCCGTGCCGCCGCGCGACTGATTGGTGTACCAGCCGCCGGCATACAGCTCTCGATCGCGGTGTGCCGTCACGTAAATGTGGTGGTCGGCGAATTCGGCCCGCTTGAAGTGGAAAGACGAAGGGTGCGCCAGCATCTTCTGGAACGGCGGCGCGTGGATCTTGTACGCCACCGGCTTGCCGTTCACTGGGTTCAGACTCGTCGGATTCTGGATCTTAAACACCCGGTTGGCATCTGGGTTCAAGTCGAGGCCGGCTGACTTTTCCACGACCGTCTCGGAGACGGTGTAGCCGACCCCGTGCGGGTTCCAGTCCTTCGACAGGGGCATGGCGTGTGCTTCGTCGTACACAAGCCGGTTGGCGTGTCCGTCGATCATGGGATCGACGCGCAGGGAGAAGATGTGTTGGTGGTGCACCGCCAGCACGCCGGGGTGGACGACGGTGCCAAAGGGAACTAGATGACCAGGAAGTCAGCATGCCGTGGGGCAGATTGTTCGGCTTGGTAGGGAGGGAGGAGGGAGGCAAGAACTCCAAATACTCACCGCCAACTTTGTCCAGCTCGTGGTCAATCGGCTGTGTCGACAGAATACCGGTGGCGCGGACTTCGTAGATGACTTCACCGGCCTGGTTGAACATGAATGCCAGGATATATTCGTAGTTGGACACGGTGATGATGGATTGCAGGACCAGCTCGCGCGATCTCACCACGGCCGCACGACCGGTGCGATAGTTGGTGTGCTTCCAGCCAATCCCGCCGTCCTGCTCGTGGATGCAGACGCAGTTCTCGAGTGGAACGGGCGCACCCTTGTCGTCGGTGATGACGGCACTCAGGTACTGAATGTGGCCCAGGCAATCACAGCCCAGTTTGAGATTGTTGGCCATGGCGCCAGCACCGGCATCGCCGAGGTCGAATGCCGCCTTCTTGTGGTAAGGGTGACGGGGGTCGCCGTAGGGAATGTTCATATCAGAGAGGGACAGGCGGTAAAACAGGGGGCGCGAGTCGTATCGGACATCGTAGAGAACCATGCCTTCACGTTGGTTGTAGCCCACGCGGAACGACCACTTCTGCCAGTCAAGAGTCCAACCCGTTTCGCCCACGGAGGTGACGGTGAATGAGGCGCCTTCGGGTTGGATGACCCTCAGAGGCTTGAGGTCCTTTCGGAGTTGCTGATGTTCAGGAATGTACTCATTCGCCTGAACAGGCACGTACGGAGTGAGTTCCTTGATCGTGTTGTCGGCTCCCGTGGGAAGATAATCGATCCGGATGACCTTGTACTCATTGCATTCAATCACCGGTGAGATGGGTAGCGGAAAAGCATAATGGTTGGAGTCTAGTTCGGAAGCATTGGCCGGGTCTCTCATGTACAGGAAGACCTGATACAACCTCTCGTCGTCGTTGATTCCATCCGAACCTACTCATGTTAGCGGTTGGCCGGGCCGTGACATGTGTTGCGGATCATACCATAAATCCAAGGGTCAGCACACACAACCGTGCCCTCAGGCAATTGCAATTTGGCGAGGGCGGCTTTGACGCCTTCATCCTCGACGGCATTCTTCTCGACCATCAAGATTTCTTCGTAATCGCCATTCCCGTGCATGTTGGGGCCCAGTCTGACGTTGCTCTCGACGGTGCCTGACGACAAGTTGACAATGGCTTCATGGAATCGGTCCTAAACAAGCGAACCATGAGTGTGAACTTGAACACCGAGTCAGTAAACATACCGTGTTTCTGATATAATAGGCGACAAAAGCTTTTCGAGGTATTTGCGGCAAGGGGGCACCACTGTGCTCTGCCTCTAAATAGGGAACGAGCTCTTTCTTCAGAGGTTCATCCAGCGTAATCGCCTTGAATCGAAGATCAATGTTGGATGGCCATACTGATTTCACCAGACTCGCAGTGGTCGAGATTTCGGAGGCAGTAAGCGGGCAGAGTGGATGACCCACGACCTGCTTAGCCGCCGTGGCCTGAGACGCGTACTCTTCGTGCACAGCAGCCGCCATGATGATGAGGGCCGAGTATGTTTTAGATCGCCGTAGTGGAGGACGAAGTCATGAGAGCAAAAAGGCTCGGGATGGGATATATCAATTGCAGCCCAGGATGCACTCCGATAAGCCGCCAAGTTTCTGGATCAGCCTGGACAAGATGTGTGAGATGGTGCTGTAGCCAATGAGAAAAGATCCTGTATGCATAACTAGCCGAAGATGGCGAACTCAGCCGAGGATTCCGACTCCAGATGCATTTTGCGCTCTTATCCGTGGCTCGCTGTTGATTGGAATGTCTTTCGCCCAGATAGGCAGGGGAGAAGAAGTTCACAGCCCCCCGCCTCCCACCTGCAACGAAGCCGAGGCGCACTATCTTCGCCCTCTGCACGGATTAGCATGCAATACGTCATCCAGCTCGTGGTCAGTTACCTCTTTACGATTGCCTGTCCAGGTATCGGGGTCTCTCTCCAATTGGAGGCCGCCAAGATGCCCACGGAGGCGTTTCCTCTACGTTCATCGTAGAAGACGGCCGTTGCCCAGCTCGAGGTTTTCCTTGATGCCAATGCGTGTCGAGGATAGCAGACGGAGCTTCCAGGATACAGCCAATCTTTCCTATTTGCGCCATGGCATGCTCGAAAATCTTCAGTCCTGGGTGGCGGCATGGTGATGGAAAACCGTGGTATGTGGAAATATCCATTCCAAAGACAAATCGGACGTCGGCAATCTTCCCCTGCACGCTATTTCCACTGAAAGGCTGTTTGGGTTACGGAGGTGGATCTGGGTGACAGCGGGGGTCAAGCACCACTGGCATCGGCGCCGTTGAGCCTGCCATGACGGGAAAGGGAGACGAACATCGATGCTGGAATCCAAATGTCATTCAGCCGTTGCTAGGTGGCGTGGTGGATGGCATAGATATCATTCCAGGGTTGCCTAGTCCAGAAGATCCTGGGAATAGGGAGTGTACCCCGGGGTGGATCGAGCAGCTTGTCAACTAGAAGAATGCGCTGGGAGGTTTGAGGGTCGGGAGGAGGCGCTGAGGGCCCGGAGGATGCCAGTTATTTGGAGGTCCACCATCGCGGGTATGGAATGGTTCACTGTTTTGCACAGGGCCATCCCCAATCGCATTCACCACCGCTCGGTCACAGGTAACAAGGGGTACTTCATGAACTCTCCCCCGTATGACAGCCCAGATCTGTCGACGACACCGTGATGCACCACACCTCGGCTCAGGCGTAGGTCGTGATTGCAGACCTCGACCGAATCGATCAAGAGGCTGGCTACGGTGGCTGACAAAGACAAACGAGAAGGGGAGGCATCATGCTGATCAGCCTGCCGCCACCACGGCCAGGCCTTCGTAGATCTTCCGCTTCACGCGTGTGAAGTTGTCGGCCGATTTGAGAGTCATGCCGGCCACCGTGCTGCTGACAGGGACCCCCTCCACAATGATCTTGCCCGTCCTTAGTTTCTTGACAGCAATCATGCCATCCACAACCAGAGTGCCTTCACCTCGAAACTCTGCGGTATGGCCTTCCATATTCATGATCCGGCGGAGGTCAGCAAGGCGCATGTCGCCGACATGAATGGGTTGATTGACGGAACGAGTGGACGCGGCCAAGCTCGGAGGCAGGACATCCAGAACCGGCTCCACGGCCGGGGGAGGGGCCGGAGTCGTCTGAGAAGACGTCTCGGTGTCGAGCTTCTGCTTTTTGACCTTGGAATCCGCATATCCATCTTCTCCCGTCGGCGCGGTCTCGCCTCTCAGCAGACCTCGCAGGGTGACGACGCCCATGTTCTTCACCGTCTGCCAATGCAGCTTCTTGGCCAGGTCACGGCTTAACTTGACCACCCAGGCATTGGTGTCGACACTCGCGTCCACGGTCTGACCCTCGGTGGGCGTGAAGATCTCTGCAGAAGTCTCGTCCTCTCCCGCCGCGGCCGCGGCTCCGAGCATCTTCATCTTCAGCAGTTCCCGGCAGTCGGTGGCCAGCGCGATTGTTTCACTGCTGTTTCCTCCGGTGAGGATGAGCTTTTTCGGTCCGATCAAGGGGATCAGCATTTGCAGACTTCGTTGATCGTGTAAGCCTGCAAAGTCCACGAACGCCAACCGCGCATGGACCGTGATTTGCGAGCTTGAGGAGACGATTTTGGCCGGGCCTTGAATACCTTCGGACTCGGCTTGCATTTCCGTGTCGGAATGGTCGACATCGTCCGGCTCACTATGCTCCCCATCAGCTTCAGTCTTTTTGGTCTGTGCTCGCTTGCTGGACGCGTCCTTGGCTCCGTTGGCCTCGTCCCATTTCCGCTTCTGACCGAGGACCCCTCCGAACTTGCCATCGGCGGGACCATCTTGCTCCTCTTTCTCTTCCTCACGCAAAAAGTCCTCGGGCTTGATGAAGTCTCCAAACTCGTCTCCTCGCCGCCGAGAGTGGGTGTAAGGAAAGACGGCGTTCCTCCCTCGCTTGTTTCTCACGTCGTAGTCGTACACGCCTTTCTTCCGGAGTAAAATGCTCACACCCAAATCTTCATCACTTAACGCGACCTTGTTGCGCGTTCCGTGGCCCAATACCGCCGACACATTCAAAACACGGCCCTGCTGTTCGTCGTCAGACTCATCAGACGAGGAAGAACTCGTCTCGTCGTCATCATCCATGTTGTCGTCCCCGCCCGTTCCGTCCCGTTCGTGGCTGGAGACGAGCGAATCCTGAAGTTGCCTCTGCGCCGCCACATATTGCTGATACCGGACGCTCTCTTGGGCGTCCAAGGCCATTTTCTCCACCTTCTGCATGGTCAGCGCTCTTCCTCCGGAGTGGACCTGTTCCAGTCGATCGCCTTCGGGAGTCCGCTCCAGCGCGACACCGTCTCGTCTCTCATCGAACCACCGCCATAATTGCCGGCTGGGGCTTTGCTCCACGACACTGACGCCGGAGCGCTCGGTCAATATCACGAGGTTTTCCGGCTTCTGCACAATGTGCTCCAGCGTCGTTCGAGAGAAGCCCCAGTCCAAAGTCAAGTCGCTGGCCAGGATGACTCGCGCCCTGTCCCCTCGGAGGATCCTCTCGAGTTGTGCTTTCCGCTCGACAATCTTGACGTATTTGAACTCGAACGGCCGGGAAGGTTTGGAGGTGCCGTTGACCTGTTTGCTTCCGTTCCTTTTATGACTCGTCTTCGCCGCCGTCTCGTCGTCACCCTCAAATTCGCGCACAATCCCGTCATCCATCCACTCCAGCAAGCTTCGGGCATGCCGAAAGGTCGCCTGGCCGGACTTGCTCGCCATGTACACTCGGACATTCTTCAACGACGAGTTGTCATCACTTTCTTGCCACGCCTTTTCCACGATCCAAGCGAGTTCCAGAACTCGGGCACTGGAGTCGGTGGGAATGAGAACGGTGCCCCCTTTGGCCACGCTGCTCTTGATGTGACCCAAGAGGGCGTCATCCCGAGCTTTACGCCCGACAGCAGGCACCGCTTGGTTTCCGCCCACGCTGCTGCAGACCAGTGCCGTCGGCTTGCGGAGTTGTTCGATGACTTCTGACCCTCCGACTCCGCCAAACCAGGCTGCGCCGGCAATCACATTCTCCCTCGCTTGATTCCAGTCCACGGCATACACGATCGATTCCATGCCATGCTGGATGTGCCATATCGTTCCGCCGAGAGTATGTCCCGAATTGTACGCGGTCAAGGTCAAGCCCTCCAGGGGCGCCGAAAAATGCGAGGGCGTTGGCTGATGCGGTTGCGAGTATTTCAACGGTGTAATCAGGGTAAAGTACTTGTTGATCTCCTCAAAGGTCGGCGCCTGGCGGAGGATGTTGGATCGAGTCTTGTCGTTGGCCGGAGGAGCGAGGTCGTCTTCGCCCGATCCGGACGCCGGGATAAAAGTCGCGGCGAGAGGAGCAGAGGAGTAGAGGTCTTGGAGGAGCGTGCGACCAAACGCAATTACTGGAGAGGTCGCGTAGACCGGAATCTGAGTGAAGACGGGAATGTGCTTGCAGCAGTGGGCAAAGGCGCCGATGTGGGCAGTGGTCGCATGGGTCAGAAGGATGAAGGACAGAGTCGAAGCATGCTTTTCTAATTCTGCTAGCTGGCGTGTATCGAACCGTTCGTCCCAGCCCACGTCTACAAGCACCTTGATCCCGCCGTCCAGTTCCAGGAGGGACTGTGATGCGCGCGAGGTGCTCTGCGCCCCGAGCAAGGGTGTGAAGGTGAACATGGTCGAGGATGACGGCTCAGCAGACGAGCATGGCAGTCAGATGGAGCTGAGGCGCAAAAACCCAGAGGTGCAGTACTCTGCAATCAGTCCAGGCGTGCCCGCCACCACATCGTGTCATTAGTTGAAGCATTCCTTGGGATGTCAAAGTATTCTGAGCCTTGAAATTTCGCCAAGGCCAAGGATGAGCCGGGGAAACGTGGTCCCGAGGTTTGTCCACCCGGCATGAAACAAGAGCTGACAGGAGGTACATGATAGACTGAGCAGTGTGAGTTTATTATTGCTAAGATGCTGCCTACGGTGGTGTTGTAGGTGCCAGTTTCAAAATCAAATCCGATCCGCGAGCTTCCGTGATCTGAGCCACAAACCCGACTGGACATTGAGGAGCTTCTACAGCGCTGTGGATAGTCAGCCTCAGTCGAGTCGCCTTCGGATCCTGGCTGCTGATGTCCAACATGGTTAACTCCCTGCGGAAGATCAAAAGGAGAATTTGGGTCCACTGAAGTGGCTGGTTGGCTGTCGTTGTCAGAGCTGGACAGCAGAAGCTGGGGACCGATCGTGGAAGCCCCGGTGCGGGCGTTTGGAGAGGGCCTGGAGGTAATTGGGAGGGAGCACCGGGTGACTGGTCCCGTGCTAGGCATCCGTGGACGCTTAGAGGAGCTGCCTCTTCTCAGTCCAAATCCGATCTCCTGCTCATTCTCCTTCGGAGCTTGACATTCAAGCCCATAACCCCTCTCGTCCATCGCTCGGCCTCTGCTTTGTTTAGCTGCCCGAGCAGCTGCTTGATGGGCCCTGAGAGGCCTTTTGGAATGCTTTTGCTTTGATCCAAGATGCTTTCTGACCTAACAAAAGGCCTTGTTCTTTTCAAGTCTTGACGAAACCTCACCTACCTTCCTTTAATGCAATTGGAGAGTCTGGATGTTGTAACTGTGAAATCTGGCTGCTTTGGAGGACAGCGTGAGGGTGAATACTTGGCCTAATGGGCACGAGGAGGGGGAGAGGACATTCTGGGCTCCAAATTGGTCTGAATATACTTAACCTTTCCAAATAACCCACAGCCATATGTATAGCTTCAACTTGCTGATTATTATCACTGAGGGCCATTTTGGTGGACAACCCCTGTGGTGTTTAGGCGCAAGACTGTAAAGCTTGGCGCCCAGAGTTAAGAACAACCAGTTCCGCAATCACTAATGCCTCTATTTTCCATGCTCGATCTTGAATCTCAGCCACCCCTGCAATAACACCAGGCAAGGCCTGGCAACCCTCACTTGAAGATGGCAACTCCTCGGCCGCCGTTTCCCTATACCAGCTTGTCTCGTGCGGTGCGATCCTGTCAGCCCACGACGTATTGTTCACTCCGAACCCCTCCACCGTCGAGAGCGACGCAGAAAGCCAACTTTTACGCGACCCGACACAGTCAACAGGAGGCATATTCTTCGCGCTATGGCCAAGCTGTCTCACCGTCTCTACCACCACCCCCAAAGCCGTCCGAGTCTCGGTTGCCACAGAACGAGCAAGACTCTCCCAAGCAATCCAGAGACGAAATCGACGACGATGCCGGGTCAATGGAAAACGCGGCCACGAAGCCAGACTCTATAGTCGAACCGGAGGACCGCTCAGACGAAAATCAAGAGGGACCGCCCGAGGAGCGTGGACCGCTGCAGAATAAAGAGTTAGATATGGTGTTGTCGGTCCCGTCTCCATCGGAGGTCAAGGGCAGGACGCCGAGACACCCGCATCTGGAACCACCACCCTATGAACATCATTTTGACACCTACTCTCTAGTGCAACAATTGGCGGCCAAAGACGCATACACACAGTATCAGGCCATTACGTTAATGAAGGCCATCCGCAAGATGCTTGCCATGAACCTGGATATGGCAAAGGAGGGGTTGGTCTCCAAGTCAAATATCGAGAACGAGTCCTATCTGTTCCGCGCGGCTTGCTCTGAGCTGAAGACGACTTTACAGACGACGAGACATTCGGAGACACTCACCCAGAGAAGCCAGAGAGCGCAACTCCAGCATGAATTCGATATATTAAACCAGAAAGTGACGCAAGACCTCACGACGTTGCGAGAAGAGTTGAAAGGGATGTTTAACGACCGCAAAATGAGTCTCGAGGAAGAGAAGCGAAAGATTGATAGCAAGATCCAAGACCTGAACTACGAAATCACCGTATTGCTCCACAGCGAGGCCAAGAGTCAAGTGGAGGGACTTCGATGGATATTGACTCGTCGGGCTGTGATGGCCATCGGACTCAGCGCCCGTAAGTGCATGTGTCCGCTGAAACCCAAAGGGCACCATTAACTTTGGCAGTCATGATCATCTCAGCCTTGAAATATTTCTCGGTCAAGACCCGCGAGAAAGAAGAGGCGGAAAAGAAGAAGGCAGCGGCAGAGAAAGCGCTCGAAGAGCGTGCTGAAACACGGTATCCGATTCCGAGCAAAGGAGAGAGCGCCCAAGCAGACAGTGGCAGGCCCTCCGTTGACTATGAAGAGAGTCTTGGGTAGACAGGCCTGGGTCGACAGCCCCATGTCGGCAGTGGACCAATGATAACCTCATTCCGAGACGCATACCTCCTCAATTATGAGAGACTGAGCAGCAATGGGGAGCAATAAACTTTCACAGGTTCGCCCAGTCTAGCTGGCTCTCCCCCGTTTCGGCGCTTGCTCTTCTCAGCTCCGCCTTCTTTCTCAGTCGCTCTCGCGCCGCCGCCAGTTTGTCCGGCGGCAGCCTCACGCTCCCTGTCGTGCTGGTACTTGGGGGTCGATATGTATGCATTGGCATATCTCCCTCGCGAGGGTCGGTACCACGGTGTTGGCCTTTGCGCAATCCTTCGCTGCATTGCATTACCCTTGATTCCAGCAACTGCCCGTCCTCGAGACTAGCGTTTCTGCCCGCCGGTCTTGGAGTGCTTGTACTGGTCAAGCCGACAGAACGGGGGGGTCCTTGGGATATGGAACGTATGACGGGCTGATCCATTAGTCCACTGTCGCCGCTCTTTGCTTTCTCTCGCCTGGAATCCCTGGAAGCTGATTCGTGTGCCGTGTCTGACCGTGCTCTGTGAGCACGATGGGTCAAGCTCCGTTGCGGACCTCCCTCCAAGATGGACCGATTCAATCTTTCGTTCTGCTCCCGCAGCTGGTCGACCATCTTCCTTAGTTCCACATTTTCTGCATCCTTCTTCTGAGCAAATTCTTTCATCTTCTGTCCATGGCGAACCAGCTTCTTTATCTCTTTTTCTGTTCGACGTATGTATGAGTCGACATCGAATGTCGAGAGCGCTTGCGATGCGTCAACCGTCACATGCCGCGAATCGGTGGCATTGATGGCCATCACTCTGGCGTGCTTCTCGCTTTTCAAGCTCGTGCTTTTGTTTGTCACCGCTTCGGCTTCGGCCGCCTTGGTGTCCTTGGTTTGGTCGCTCCCCTTCGCCCCCGCCATGCCCTCTGTATTCGCCTTCATTGACGCTTGATTGTCGCCAGGCTTGGTCTCAGGACTCACACTCTTGAACTTCACGTTGATGTCTTTCAACAGCCTTGTTCTAGGGGTCGGAACGCCAGGAGTTCTCAGTATTCCTTTGGTGGGGGAGAGAGCATTGATCCTGTATTCCTCGTGCTTGTGTGGTGTGGATTCTAACTCCTGCTCCCTCCTCGATTGTCCTAATTTAATATGTGACCCATCTTTCGGAGGCGTGTTTTCTTTGTTTTCATGTTCTGGCGAAGACTCGGGCGAGGCAAAGAATATGCTTTTCAAAGCCCGATATGCGAACACGGGCGCTGGCGTCATTGGAGGTTCGAGGGCAGTTTCGTCGGACAACATCGTGTAGAACGAGTCCTATCGAGTGGTAGTTGTTGAATTTCTACTACTCAACGTGGCACCTTTCAAAATGGCCCGGAGGCTGCGGTGTTCAAGGCAGGAGCGCGTCATTGTTTACAGGATGACCGAATCTGCCCTAGACATATTTCTTGGCGGGTCAATGTCACGTGGGTGCCCACCTTGGCTGTGCCGCTTTAAGAGCAGACTCTCCCTCTTCTTGGCGCCACGCTTTCTTCGACCTCCCTCCTATGGGATTACTGAAATTTGCATATTGTAATGTATTGCATCGAGCCTGCAGTCTTCACGAGGACCCCAAGTACGAGACCGAGATATTGACTTCGGAACAAGTGCCAGCGAACGCGCTCTTCGCTCCTCTCCGACGCTGGTCAACAAATGCAGAGGCATGGTGAGCACATTCAGAACAATCTTTGCCAGACGACCTTCGAGGTCTCGAGTCGAGGGGAGGTAGTGTTGAATCTTGAAAATTGGGTCAACAGAATACTTCAGTCTCATACCAAGTTAACCCCAAGGACAGCCAAGAGGGCAAGAGCCAAGACATGGAGCTAGAGCGGTGTATATATCTCTATCTCTACTACATCTGTCAAACTATGCAGGCTAGGTATTACCTCCTATAATAGCACCTTTCTCTCGAGTCCATTTCCTTTGACAAATCTAATGGCAAACTCAAGACGCACTGCGACGCCAGAGGACGTAGCAGAAGTCGAAGCGAAACGCCAAAAATGCCGCGAACAATTCACCATCGAAAGCGTAGCCAACTCGATGACCAAGTTCTACAACCTGATGATCACAATGGGCTTCTGGCCATTGTCGTCCATCCACCTACCACCAAACCCCATCGACACAGCCCTCGCGCAATCTCTCGGCTATTCTGCCCCGGTCATCAAAGTCATCCAATCCCTTCCATACCCCACCGAAAACGTAATCTACGATCAAACCCTCCGCATCTTCGAGCTCACCCGCACTCTCGATCTCACGGACCGGGAGGATCTGCAATGGTCGCGCCATCCTGAGCGCGACTTGGATGACCCACCCATCGACGAGCATCTCATCACCCTCATGGTCCCGTCCGGCCCCGAAGGTTCCATAGTGTTACTCGATTGCGACATCGGCGCCATCTATCACTATCGCATGGATGGCCCCCGATGTGACACGCTCGAATACCGCGTCGGCCGCCGCGTGTACAATGTCCCTGAAGACGAAGACTGGGAGCTATACAGTCCCGGGCCGTTCAAATACCGGTTCGCGCCGTTCGTGCCCGCGATCCAGTGGTTTGATGGCTTGTATCAGAAGTACCTCACTTTGAGGAGGCTGCCGTTTCTCGATCCGCGGTATGATGGGGACAGGGATATGAATCTTGCTGAAGTGGGTCCCGAGGGCGACCCGTTGAGAGAGCGTATCAAGCACAAGCAGGATGTGTTGGTGGAGTTGTATGCCAAGCATGGATGGCCAGACTTTGAAGCGTGGGATCGAGACGGCTTTCTGGCGGACTGGGAGATGGTGAAAACGAGGCTTCGTAGGGAGGATAAGGAGCAGATGGACTCTGAATGGGAGAAAGAGAATCAATGAGCAGGCCGTACGATGATGTCAGCCGTGGCCACAGAGGGGGCAAATGTAGTAGCCACGGCGGAATCAGCGTCAATTGGCGGAAGTGTGTGGGTCAGCCCGAGCATCTGAGCTTCCTCGGCACAATCATCCTCGCGACACTTGATCAGTCCGTGGCGATGATAGATCTCCTCTTCTGTTGCGCGACGACTGCTGTTGCCCATGTCGACGATGAGCTCCTCTGGGATCCAGTCCCGTCGGTTGATGGGCGTTTTTCTTTGGATCATGGCGGGTGTCGGAGGGTCTGCATAGACCGAAGGGCGATGTTGTCGATTTCCAGCTGCCCTGTACCATGGGTCGTTCCTCATAAGGGCAAAACCGCGATCTGATGTCAATGTGATGGGGTTGTACTGGTTTAACGTCCAGGCATCATCCGGCTGATCACAGTTGGTAAAGCGGAGAGATTGAGCGCGGATGCTCACAGTGTTGGTCCTACCAACAGTCGTGGTGCAGCGGTCACCGATGCAATGGACCTGTCCTCCCTGAACGTTGTTGCCGGTCGTTGTGGGCCAGATTTCGGGACAAACGTCCTGCGCAAGCTTGCCGCCGGCCCTGTTATCGACCTCTGGCGTCAGGCGTACCCATGAGCCATAGGCATTACCCCAAAACCGGAAGAAAGGGAACTCATCGCGTTGGCATTCCAGTCTCTTGGAGATCCAAGTCTTGGACCAGGCATCGTCGTGTTGGTCATTCCAGATTCTCGTGGCCTGCCTGACCCCGGAAGGTGCGCTGGAAGGACAGGTCAGGACAGCCCATTGCGGATTTTGACGAATGACGGAACTGTAATGGTGGCAAGCCTGAGTCGTACGTGAACCGTCGCAGACCCGAGTCGTGGTGCTGGAGGTAGTACTTTCGATTGTTGATGTCACTGTCCTGCCTCTCACGTTTCGTGTAGCGCTGGGCTGGTTTATGTTTTGCAGAGTTGAGGCGGGCTCCCAGACCGCTGTATTGCCGACCATGTCAAAGTGGCCTTCGATGCCGGCGCCAAACCATCCGGGGTGGTCATACCGAAGCTCCATGTCAAGATTAGCAATGTCGCGTGGCGCCGGGTTAAAGTAGTCCAGGCCACGCTTGTAAAGGTCCACGTCGTAATTACCATAGCCCCCGCCCAGTATCTCTGCAACCACGTACTTCGCATCATAACATCTGCTCAGGTCGAGACTGATTAGATCCTTGCAACAATACTTGGCGTACCTTCCGGTCTGACAACCCGTCTTCTCGAATGCGATGTGAGAGTTCTGTGAGATTTGATAATAGCCTTTCGGGCACTGTGTGTTGCACGACTTGGCCTTGCCGAACCAATTACACGTACCTTTGAGGTTCGAGGGCGCACATAGTGCTCGATTCCAGCCATGGCCACCGCCATGGCAGCCATCAGCAACAACGTGACCAAAGTCAGCATCGTAGACCTTCCCGTGACCATATGTGAGGGCGTAGAAGCCCATGGGACATTTTGGTCTGTCATAATTCTGGCACTGGGTCCAGAAGATTGCCAAACCATAGTCACGCTGTAGGTGGTATGCGGCCGCTCGATTTTGATAGAATGCTTCTGTCCCATCTCCCAATTCATTCGGGAATTTCAGGTCACTTCCGATCAAATCCTTGGATGACTCTCGGCTGGTCTTGTCCTCCTGGTCGAGAGCCCAAACCATGGTGCCACCCAAGCACAATTTGTTGGCAAAGTCTTTCTTCATGGCCAAGGTCTCTGCATCGTCGTATGAAACCCTGGGGAAACCGTCAGTATATGTCGTGGGAGGGTCATTGGACAATTAACCATTGATCGGAATCCCAGTTGATGTACTTGACGCCGGCTTCTGGGTCCAGGACTGGGGTCACGCCTTTCTCCCTGATGATTCTTTGGATTTCTGCATTGGACAGGACACCCGAGGTGGTTGTGCACTCGCCTGCTTTCGCACCACCTGAGAAGGCGCAGCCAGGTGTCTTGCAGGATGGGTCTTTGAGCGTGAACGAACGGCCATAGAAGCCGAGGCCAAGCACCACTTTCTCAGGCCTGATGTTATTTCTCCATAGCAGGTCGAGACCTTGAGAGATTTCCGTCAGATTCGTATGCGGGGCCACCACCGCCCTGGTCCACGGACTGTTACCATCCCACGTGCCGTGAATGTCGTAGCTCATGAATTGGAACCAGTCGACGTGGTCCTGCAGCGCAGCGACATCAAAGCCCTGCATATACCAGTAAGATGACGGTAGTGTGAGGGTGACACCGTACTTGGTGCCACATGCGGCCTTCAGCTCCTTCATGAAGGTGGTGAAGTTTTCAACGTCGTCCTCGGCACCGCCTCTGTCGGGAGCCAAAGGATACTCCCAGTCTATATCGATGCCGTCAAAGGCATACGACTGCATCAGCGAGATGGCAGAATCAATAAAGGCTTTCCGACTCGCTGCAGTTCGTGCCATGTCTGAGAAGACCTTCCCCCCAGCGGCCCAGCCACCGACGGCAATAAAGACCTTTAATGCTGGATTCTTTTTCTTCAAGTTTGTTGTGCGTTTGTACAAATCTGCGTCGTACGAGTTCATGGCGGCAATCCGGTGGGAACCGTCGATCAGAGCGAATGAGTAGAAGACGTGGGTCCAGGCGATAGGGTCGATATCTTCAGGCAACCACTTGTCGCAGCCTCTCTCTGACGCCCAGCTCTCGTAGTAGCCAATCGTTCGTTTGGTCGAGGAGCTGCCACTGCAGCTCGGCCTTTGGACATCATCGCAGCCATTCTGGCATCCGGTCCCACAAAAGTCAGATGTGGTACCGCAGAAGCCGAATTGCGAGCAACAGACGTTCAACGGGCATGTGCGCTTGTCGGCAGGCGCGTACTGGCCGCATTCGGCTTGTGCATCACAGGTTGATGTGCAATTGCCATCGCCACAGAATGAAGGTCCAAATCCACAGAAGCCCGAGCTTGAACAGCAGCCGATCTTGCACTTGGAGCTGGCGGAGCACTCGTATTGCGCCGATGTGAACCAGGTCAGAATAGAGAGGGTGAGCAGGACAAAAGAGATGAAGGGCCGCATAATAGCCACTCCGCGAAACACGTGGAAAAGATCAAGCAATCAAGGTCGTGCTCCTGACAAACGACCCTTCCCGACATGCGGAAACAATCATCATATAACGGGTGCGAGGGCCAAGTACCAACCTCTGTATTCTGCATCTCAGGATGAAGGCTGGTCCCTCGTTGTGTCTAATTTCAAGCGACATGATTGCCAAGTTCGCACAAATTGACATTGCCTCTATCTATGCACGAGTTTAACCTGGCGAGCCAAGGAACGGGCCGTTCCCTGTTGGTGAACATGTGCTTGCTATGTGGATTTGACCTGCCCTCAGTAATTTCACCAGTGTCTTGGCCCGTGCACGCCTCTGCACAAGTCTCAAATTATGGCACTGCTGCCGACGGCCGACCGGTGAATGCCTGAGAAACTCTCTCAACTCTCCAGGATTTTGATGAGAATACAAGAGTCACATTCTGCATCCACTGGCTGTCTCAGCATATCCTCTCGACCTGGAAGTCCTTCCGGTTGTATGCTGGCCTTGGAGCATGGAAGGTCTGATCCATGTCGATGTGCCGGGAAATACAGCAATTGAGCAGTCCACCAGGTGTGGGACCGCGGTGTTCAGATGTCCAGGCCCATGATCTCTTGGTAAATGGAATCCTCATGCAAAGGTAAGGGGTGGACGGAGATTGCGCCAATGGAAATTTTCATTATCACGTTGTCGACACGAATTCAACTCTGGATTTCTATCCCACTATGTGTACCACACCAGCATGAGGACGATTCGAGGCTTAGGTGACCTCGTCGCTATTCTCATTCAATCAGCCCTGCTGCTCCCCAATGTTGCTACTGGTTCATCGCTGTTTAGCGGTGCCGAGGAGGCCGTCATTGGCACGGCAGCCGTCACCGAAGCGTGCTTGAGCGCGCTCAAAGGCGACATTGGCTGTGACTCAGCTCTACTGCAACGTATCAGCTTTGCATCCCATCCAGACGGTACTATTGCAAAACATGACCCGAAGATTAAGAATTCCATGCTCATCGATCAACAGTTCTTACGACGCAAGACTTGACGCTGCTGTGTACATCACAATGTGAAGCAGATCTGTCGACATTGCACGGCTCTGTGTCCTCTAGTTGCGGCGGTCAGTCTTTCCCTCTTGATGGAGGGAATATGACTTTTGCTGAGCTGGTCGATTACTACCGCTACAAGCGCGGCTTGGTCTGCTTGAGAGACGGCACCACAGATCAATTCTGTGTGGACGTTGAAGCCAGGTACGTACTCGTCCTTGGGGAATCCAACTTCCTCCTTCTGATTCGATGCGAAGCTGGAACATCCAGGCACTTGAGGACTCGGATGCCGCAACGTGGCCAAACCACACCACAAAGCTATATCCAAGGACATCCGACCCCAGTTGGCCGGACTACGTGGATGAGAATGGCACAGCTGTCGACCCTTTCGTCGACAGCTTTTACAGGTACGCCAGACCGGCGGGCAGTATCGTACCTGGCGGTACAGACGCGTTCCAGGACTACTTGCGAGATGAAGACCCGACAGGGGAGGACCTCAACTACGGTTGGCCCGAGATCTTGGAGTTTGACGAGTTTCCTCTTGAAGTTCAGTGCTCGTCATGCTTCATTGACAAGTTCAAGTATGGCCTTAGCAGCACATGGGGCGACGTTTTTGACGAGATCACCGTTCAAGTTTTGGCCAACATGGAGCAGAATTGCGGTCAGACCATCTCCCTGACTCCTGCACATGACCTGAGGGGCAAAGGCGTGGGTGTGACCCACAAGATGGAAAAGGTAATGCTTCTCAACTGTCCGCAGTACCGGACCATGGACAACGAAACGGACGAGAACTGCTTCAACGTTGCCCTCTCGCTCAATGTTCCTACCCAAGCTATTGCAAACCTCAACGACGTCAACTGTGCCGATTTGTCCGGCGAAACTCTGTGTGCCCCGGCACCATGCGAAAACACGCGCATCACCGAGCTTTCGAGAACGATCGACTGGATTGAACAATACGACAATATCACGATGCCACAGTTCTTTCGCTGGAACCCTTTCGTCGGAACCCACATGGAGAAGGACGAAATGGTCTGTGTTGGACCACCCGGTGGCCTCTACACGCCCAATACAGTGGCACCTGCCCAGCCCACGACGTACACCACCACAGCAACACCCACACTCCCAACACAGACCGGCACGGTCTCAAACTGTGGCAAGTACCACTCGGTCGTTCTAGGCGAAGACTGCAATACCATTGCACTGAATTACAGCATCACATTCACCGACTTTCGTGCCATGAACCCGTCGATTGATGAAACGTGCAGCAATCTTCTTTGGGGCTTCGACTACTGCGTTGCACTTGTCGACGGCAGCACAATGCCACCGGTCACGACACCGACCCCAGTTCCGGCGCCCGGTCCAACCTCTCCAGGTGCCACCGACACATGCTACAAGTGGATCACCACCGTCAGTGGCGACGACTGTAGCCAGATCACGAGCAACAACGGCATCACATTCGATCAGTTCCGAAGTTGGAATCCATATATCGACTCCACGTGCTCCAACTTGTGGGCGGATACCGCTTACTGCGTCGATGGAGGGAGCAGTAGTGGTGGCGACGGCACCTCGACTGCAACGCCTACGACACCAGCGACCGTTGCACCGCCCGGCCCGACAAATGAGGGTGCAAATGGCGCTTGTGCGAGATGGCATGTCGTGCAAAGTGGGGATACTTGTGCTGCTATCGCGAGCCTCTATGGGATCACTTTTGCGCAGTTCCGGGAGTGGAATCCGCATGTCGACAGTGAATGTACAAATATCTGGCCGGATTATGCTTATTGTGTCGCGGTGCCGTGAGTGGACTGGCGATAGGATAGTCAGCATCGTCGGGTCTGGGCCTATATCGATGGAGAATTGGCATACTCGGTGACGACGCTCAGCCGTTTTAACACCTGCTACCGTAAATTAGGCGCCTGACCAGTAGATTGAAGTACAACGAGCAGCAAGAGTTTTATTTGAGCCGTTTTGTTTCTTTAATGGAATAGGAAGCCAGCAAGCTGAATCTGGGGAATCAGATCATCCGCTGCGCGCTTGAATGGTATAGATTTTCCAAAAGAAAAAAAGCCGTTGAAAACTCAGTTGATAGAATCGTGATCCCGACCCAGATCAATTTATGTTACAGCAGAATGATGCTTAGCATACTGTACAGTCCATGAAAACACTCTCGAGTCCAAGGCTACCACCCTCTTCATATTCATATGGGTTCGGGTCCATTCAATGACATGGAATCATAGAAGGACAGGGTGTCGTCGTTGAAATTTCCGGCGTGATATCCGCGGGCTTCTCGGTAGCAACCCAGTCGCTGACTCTTTTCAACGCGTCCTCGACATTCGAGGTATGGTCAGGAATAAGCAAACCATCATCGGCGATACTTTCATCGTCATCCCAGTCCAACATTGGCCATCCCGCAGCACCTGACATTCCCACGAGACGTTGGAGAATCCATTGCATGTCCAAGAGCTCCACGCTCGGTAACGGTAGTTCCTCGGGGTCTTTGGTGGTGAGAGTGAGAATGTCTCCAGAACGAAGGCGCGGAGTTGAGCCATCAGCCTGCCTGCGATACAAAAAATTGCCGGCGAATTCATCCAGGCCTTTTGATGATGTGGGTTCCGTAAGCAAATCAACCCGGCTTGTGATGTTGTAGTTGCCAAGAACTTGCCAGAAGAATTGAACTGTAAGCTGTTTACGATCGGTTGAAAGTCGCAGTGGCTTTAGTGCAAACATTCCCTTGGTCCACTTGGTATGAACGTCGCCATTGAGGGAGATGAGATTGAAGCATCTGTCCACACCAGTATTAGGATTCTGAGAATCCGGAAAGACTGTCCTTTTCCATCTGTTGATCCGATCCTCGTCCCAGAAGATATGTAACAAATTCCAAAAGCGGGGGACCACTCTCATGCTTTGGGTTTGGTCCTCTTTTGGAAGTGAATTGAGCATGCTGTAGGGGAAGATATGGGCTGCTTCAGGAAACCACTGCTTCGTGAGGACACATTTGTAATCATCACGCTCTTTGCACTGGGTATTGTCAGATAACGAGTGTGCTGGACAATATACACTTACCTCATGCATCTGTTGATCCGACCGCTGCACCCATGATTGTCCATCAGCATTCAGTTTGCGCTTCTTTCCATTTTCTGGACCTTGCGAGACGGCTCGGGATCTCGAATCCTGGAACCGCTGACTCCCTGTTAACGGTGAGCATAAACACCTCAATTTGATATACATCCTAGCAACTCACATTGCAACGGCAGGAGCGCTACCGACTCATCATACCCAAGAATAACACGTGGAAACTCTTCACACACTTTGTGGACTTTTTGCAAGTATTTCATATCGGCAAGCTGACAGCAAGCCCAGAAAGTAGGTGAGACGTCAGCGCCGGAGATCGCCTCCTTAATTTTGGTCAGGAGTTGGGTGCGCTCCGGTGAGCGTATATTGTAATCCTCATCGTTGAAGTCAACCGAGTCGGTTCTAGGCGTTTGTGCCGTGGCCATCCTCTTTCGTGTTTTCTTGGGGTTTTGGAAGCCTTTGGAGGATCCTTTTCTGGACCTCTTCTTTGATATGGGGGGCATGTTGAAATTTTGTATCCTCGCAACGTCTCCTCGAGTGGAGATTTGTGCAGATCTGTTGGGTGCGCTCAGGAAAGATGCGACAGGTCACCCGCATGTGATGAGATTGGCCAGTCACATCACAGTTGCTAAAACGACGCCAGGGCCTAGAGCAACCAGTGGGGTCGAAGTTGCCAGGCAGCAGTGGTAACTTAAGAGGGCTAAGCCATTCGAGGTTGTGGCCAAGGAGTGTCGGTGGTCGGAGGGAGGACTTTGTCCGGCGGGTCGCAGTATGGGGGTAGAAGAGAGAGTGGTCGATGTCGATGTCCGATGGGAGAATGGTTATTATAGCGAGGTCAAAGCCGGCAGTATGCCAAGACCTAAAGTATGTTCCAAAAATGCCCCGCTTAAAACGGAGGCGGATTTCAGTCAACAACATTACCCGTCAACCGGACCAGACTCTGTCCTGTCTTGACGTGGTCTCGACCTGGACATAACTGGAAAAGAAGCACTACAGCCTCGCCACTACAAGATTCTGGGCCGGCACCGCTCGATGCAGAAGCAAGAGCTGGACTTGCAATCACTTAGACTGCGAAATGGGCTGGGTCGGGCGGGGCTGAGGCCTTGAGCAGCCCACTCTCTCAGGGCTCAGGGGCCGCCCTGTGGGCTGCTAAGAGGAGCGGCGACGAGGGAGCGACGACGAGGTGTCGGCGACAAGGTCAAAGATAAAGAGGGGTTTGCGCCACCTGGAGTCCCAAAGCAGGGTGAGCTGGTCGTAGATTTCCCAGATCTTGGCATCTAGCACACCTACAACACCACCGTAGGCACCGTCTTAGATAGCAATCATCAACCGACTCATTGCTCAGTGCATCAGCAAAGAATCTTCGCGCGCGAGATGCCAAAAAAAGCCTCGTCATTGGCCCCACATCAATACTCGGCAAACATTCATCCACAGCACTTAAGAACTCTTCGTGTAAGGCGTAACACCGATAGCCTACCTCACAGAAGACTCGGCGCTTAAGAGCTGGGGAAGGCGTGTTGCCGCTGGGCAATGAAGCTGAGCAGGACTTGGCGGTTACTGGCGCATGGAGTGGCGCCTTCAGGCACCTGCTGGCACCAAGATCTCACGCCTCAGCCTTGCTAATGCCTCCAGCTCCGCGTGATGAGTATGCCTCTGAGACAGACTGCTCAGGCGTCTGAGTCTCTGTCAAGTTTAAGCTCATATGGCCGCTCCCATCTCACACCCAGAGTCCTACCATGTTGGCTGGGTCTGTGCAGTTCGCACCGAGTATGTCGCCGCTTGCGAACTCCTCGATGAAGAATTCCCCACACCGCCGCTCCCCCATCACGATGATAATGCCTACACGTGCGGCCGGATTGGAGACCACAAAGTCGTGGTGGCCTGTCTCCCTCAGGGTAGGTATGGACTGACCTCGGCGGCGACGGTGGCCAAGGACATGCGACGCAGCTTTCCCGCGATCCGCTTCGGCCTGATGGTGGGCATGGCGGGAGGAGCACCGAGCACAAAACATGATATCCGGCTTGGTGATGTGGTGGTGAGCTCGCCGACGGGCACGATGGGGGGGGGTCATTCATAATGAGTTTGGAAAGACGATCCAAGGAGAGAACCAAGACCAGAAGTTTGAGAGGACAGGTTCACTCAGGCCACCACCACCCATCTTACTAAACGCCTTGCAGAAGCTGAGTGCTCTGCATGAACGACGAGGACACCGAATTACTGAAACGGTGAATCGGATGATCAGCAAGAACCCTCGCCTGAAGAAGAACTACCAGCACCCTGACCCAGCCTTGGACGTCCTCTATCCATCGTCCTTGGTCCACGCAGAACTGGCCTACAGAACCAGAGACAATCGTCCCAACTGCTCCGTCTTTTGGGTGCCTGCAACCAGTGTCGAAAACATACAGCAAGCTTATTTGGAAATAGCCCGACAGCTACAGATCCAGGTAGGGGAGAAAATGGAAGACGTGGTCAAGCTTGTTCAAGATGCCTTGAGCCAGGAAAGTACAGGGCAGTGGCTGCTGATCCTGGACAACGCAGATGATATCGATCTATGGTTGAATAACATTGACACCAAGTCCACTCGGCTAATCGACTGTCTCCCAAGGAGCAACAATGGATCGATTATCTTCACCACACGGTCTCGGAAGGCAGCCGTCAAATTTGCCCCTGCCATCATTCAGGTGCCTGAGAAAGACGAGGATGTCGCCACGCAGATACTGAAGAATTCGCTAAAGAATCAGGAGATTTTACATGACCACCAAGCCGTGTTCGACTTCCTGGGCAAGCTGACTTTCCTCCCCCTTGCGATTATCCAGGCAGCCGCATATATTAATGAGAATGACATCTCACTCCAGGATTACTTGTCACTTTGGGACGACACAGAAGAAAACATCATTGAAGTTCTCAGCAAAGACTTTGAGGATGAAGGAAGATATCGGAGTCAGAACCAGAAGAATCCCGTCGCAACTACATGGCTTATTTCATTTGAGCAAATCCGGCATCGTGATAAGTTGGCAGCTGAGTCCTTGTCTTTCATGTCATGCCTCGACCCAAAAATGATCCCACAGTCCCTTTTACCACCGGCAGAAACCAAAAGGGAAGCGCTTGAGGCTATCGGTAGCCTTACTGCCTACTCATTTATTGCTAAGCAAAAGGACCAGACCTTCGGCCTCTATCGACTAGTGCACCTTGCGACTCGGAGTTGGCTGAGGGCACAGAAGTCCTTAACTGAGTGGATAAGAAAAGCTACAGCACGATTGGCAGCCATTTTTCCAGATCATAATCCTCGGAACAGGACCCTGTGGAGAGCATATTTACCCCATGCAAGTTATCTTCTATCATCCAGCCTCGAAAATGATGGCATTGATGGGAGACTCTTATTACTTGAAAGATTTGGACTATGTCTGATGAGTGATGGAAGATATTTTGAATCGGAAGAACCTCTGATTCAAGTCATGGAGAAGAGGAAGAGAATGCTGGGGCCAGAGCATCCTGACACACTCGCCAGTATAGGCAATCTCGCCTCGACATACTGGAATCAGGGGCGATGGAAGGAGGCGGAAGAGCTCGAAGTACAAGTGATGGAGATGAGAAAGAGAGCACTGGGACCAGAGCATCCTGACACACTTACCATTATGGGCAATCTCGCCTCGACATACACGAATCAGGGCCGATGGAAGGAGGCAGAAGACCTCCAAGTGCAGGTGATGAAGACGGGAAAAAGAGTGCTGGGCTCAGAGCATCCTGGCACACTCACCATTATGGGCAATCTCGCCTTGACATACACGAATCAGGGGCGATGGAAGGAGGCTGAAGATCTCGAAGTGCAGGTGATGGAGAGTGCGGGGGGCAGAGCAACTTGACACACTGACCAGCATGAATATATAATAACGTAAATCACAAGCAGTAGGCCATCCAAGCATGTGGGCCACCACCAAAGTTGGGGTCCAAAACCAGCTGGAACCAGCTGTAACCGACAATAAGCGCTCTAGAATCCTAATGCAAGACTCTACTGAATAACAGTAACTTTACTAAAATATTATTGCCTCTCTGATTGATGAGAGACATGCATTGAGTTATCACTGATTGAATTTTGGTGTGGATTGGTGGTGGCCCACATGCTTGTGATTTACGGTATAATTTTTTGTCTTTATTTTATAGAGGGTTCAGGGAGGGCGGCAATTACATAATGTGAATTTTGCTGCAGACGTTCCAGGCATCTTCTAGATGGTTCCTGTCGGACGGTTGGCCCGGAGGCAAGTAATGAATAATCAGAACAATACTTCAGTCTTCCAACCTAAACTCCGACCCTCGGAGGTGAAGGCGAATAGAAAGCAAAGATGCTTGGTCTGTAGCTATCGGTCTTATAGGTAAGCGCGACCAGGTTTATTTGTAGCAGGGATTATACAATCCCATTGCCATCTCGATGGCCCTGAGATTTTGTCTGGAACATTCCGGCCTGGTGTTTGGATTGGCGCTGTCTAATAATCCTTCGTCTGGGTGGCTCCGCCCTGTGATAGACCGTGGCTAGAATGACAACAAGCATGTCACGTATCCTAGAAATTCATGTTTGCCGTATAATTCTGATGTATGGTGGGTCAAAGACTCGAGATCTGGAAGAGGGCACAGGCGTCCTGCAGAATCGGTGGGCAAGCGTCAAAGTGCCAAAGAAGGTGGGCGATAGTCAGGGTGCTGAGATCATTGATCAATCAAGCCTGGTCCAAGGGATGAAAAAGGGTGCCCGTGGCTCGTCCTCGAGAAATAGTGGTGTACTTCAGGGTCTCATGGATCCCTCCTCGACTTGAGTTTTCTACCTCAAATGGCCCTCACCTAGGGCATCATGCCGAAGGCTTTGGAAGGTTAATCTTCGGAGGTGAGCAGTTTTAACTATCAAAATCCTGTGGTGTATCTTCCATTGTCCACGAGATCCGTCGGTTCGTTCTACCAGCAATAATATTGGCTCCTAGGAACCGGCGAGACGTTGTTGGAGATATTGTGGATGACTGATTGATTCTATCTCGGGGAGTGCCGAAGCAACTTTAAATAGACAGCTACTGCCAAGACAGTTCAAGTGCCAACAGATGTTTCTGGGAACAGCACACCTCTATTTCTGTTGACCCGAGGATATATTGGTCACGTGACTGTTGACCAGTTGACCTCAGCCAGTTGACCTGAGCCTGTTGACCTGATCCTTGACCGATGCTAACAATCTCTTACGATCCGCTCATCCGTCAGGCCGTCTAACTTCGAGTTATCGTGGCCAGAAGCCCCAAGGTCACAAATGCTCCTAGCAACTATGCTGTCGCCGGCTCTTGGGGCATGACCAACGTGCACGGTGGTGAAGGCAGGGCCAGGGCATTATCATGACTTGAGCATTCAGTCCGTGGCAGACTTGGCCTTACTTACTCTCGCCGCCCCTCCCAAAGTCAATCGATGCTCTCGGCAATCTGCCGTCCAGAATGGTCCTTGGCCTATTCAGTCAGAATTCGATAGTGGAAAAACGTAGCGTCGGCAGCGACTTTCAGAGATAAGTGATCTTTGTGTCAGTCCATGAAGGAGTGGTGATGGTGAAAGAATGGAAAGTCAACTGGATGATGTGTCAGGAATGGGAGGGGCGTGTGAATGGAAAGGAGGCTGTGCACAGTAGCGTGATCGAAGAGGCTGTGCATAGTGGTGTGGTCGACAACGGGGCTGTGTAGCGAATCCGGTGCCGCCACATACCTGAATCCATAGGAGGATGTCAAAGCAACCCATGTGGATGAGGACGGTGGGCTTCTGGTCATCTTCGGCAACAGAAGTGAACCGGCAGTTCGGTGTAATATACGGAAGACTTTCCATTCGAAATCCTCATATTACTCCTACACTGTGCTTCACGTTAAACTGATATATTTCGGACTGAATCTCGGTATTTGAACCATGTTCCGTCGTCCCTCGGGAGGCTTCGGGTTCTCCTTTAATCGATTAATCACAAACGCTGTTCCAAACTTCGCGAATGATAACCCCCAACAAGACGCTGATCTGTCATGGGATCAGAAGGACATGCTGTGGACGCATCAAGTCTCAGAGGCGACGACTGGGGGCAGCTTGCGCATGGCCTTGGATTCTAGGAGTGCCTTGATGGCTGGCGTGACAAGTAAGCTTGTTTTTGTGCTGATAGATGTCATCTTCCTGGCTGTTCCCTCTCTTGTTCACTGATCTTTCGGCACGAATGATTCAACCCTTTATCAATTATCAGCGCGTTAGTCAAGTGTGCCTCATTTCACTCGGTGTGATGGAACGATGCTTTATTTTTCCATCTCCGAACCGGCCTCCCATACTTACGTGCGGACAAAGCATCTGACACGATCTCTGGTCGCGTCTATAATACGCTCCTCAAAATCGGCATCCTCAGCGCGACCCATCCGATCGGCATCGACACAACCCGGATTACGCCAAAATTCGCGCACCAACTCGCCTTTATCAGCGTCGCCGCTCAACGAAAAGTCATTGGCATGCTGTTCTTCTGGGAAGAAGAGGTTGTGAGGTGGAGATTACTGGATCAGGAGGAGGCCGAGATCAGAACGGCCATGGAGGGAGGGGAATTGCCCGAGGACGTGAAGGAAGAGTTGCGAGTGAGACTGGAGAGTGTGAGAATGAAAAAGGGCATGAAGCCGAGTGAAAGAACAGCCGAGGGAGGTGGACACGATCAGCAAGGTGGAGGGCCACCACAGTATGAGCGGTAAATTTGGGCGAAGGACTGGATGATGGAAGGCACGTTATGTCTCAATGAATCCCTTCCAAATTAACCCCAACTGACAAGTCCTGCCAAGCCATTGCCCAGTACGTATGGAAAGAGTGTGCATCAGGAATCCCCACTTGTTCCTCTACTCCTTGATTCTTCTCTCCATCATCGACCACTCCTGGTGACAGCTTCCTAGCTCGTCGAAATGCATTTTCGATGGAGTGTCTTTTCGCGAAGCCCAAGGCTCCCTCTCTGGCTTCTACTCGTGTCGTTGCTCTTTTGCGCCCCATTAGGCTTGTGTTTGGAAAACTGTCGAGAATGTCGACCGGTCGCTATGCAGGAAGCTCCAGGTGTGGGTATGGCTCTCGGATTCGATCATGCGACAGTCTCTGTGCAATTCTGGAATGACACTTTGGTTGATGCCGCCTATGTCAATGGACCTGAGAGCTATACAACGGCGATGACTACATTGTCCGAGCTATCAGAACCTAATACACCATTAGCGACGCTGTTTGGGTGAGTCAGCCCACATTATAGGAGCTATCGTTGGCGCGAGTCTGATGAACAAGACACGGTCCGAGATGTTCTTCGCGAGAAGGTAGCAGCACCAACTGACATTTGGTCCTACATCACCACTGTCCAGCAATATCTACCAGGCCTCGGCCGTGAGCCTTCCTCACCCGCTCATGTCGAAATTGCAGAGGCTCTGATGCCGATCGCTGAGGTGCTGCGCACTCTTTTTCAGCAAGTGGCGAAGGCATATGATCTGCATGACCGACATGTATACGTCTCGTTCCCAGATTTTGTCAACCAGCGTGTTTCGGCCCTCGATCAGATACTTTCTCTCCTCCTCGAGAATGCAACCTTACAATCGTACGGGAGTATGCGGTCAGTTCGCACTCACGCGGCTCTTCATGGACTATACCACCTCGGAAATTGCTTTGACCCGGTTGAGGGCAATTCTGATGACGACGGCTCCTGCGACAAGTACAAAGGTCGGCAAATCCAGACGGTGCTGGGGATCGAGCTCAGTGAGAAGAACTTCTGCATGCATTTAATGCCGCGCGAGAATGGCCTGTTCGTTCCTGATATGGCCTCGACAAAGTCATACCCTCATCGAGGTACTGCATCTGTGAATGAGGCCGATAGTCACTCTGACTACTGGACATGGATGAAAGAAGAGCTTTTGGCATTCGTCGACCAGACGGGCAAGCACCTTGACCTTCTCGTGCTTCACGGCACCCAAATCACGAATCCCCGGCTTCAAAGCGTTATTAAAGATGTCTTTGAGGACAGTCCGAACATCAGATCGGAAGAGTATCTACGGAGTTTTCACGAGCACATCTTTGCTCCTGCTCGATCAGTCGCAGAAGCTGCCAAGTTGGCGATGTGGGATGGCTTGGACGCTTGTATTCCTGACCCTACATGCCCTATTAGTGAGCATTACCCTCCTGGTCGAGGCTGGAGCAGGCCGAGCGATAAGGGCATATGGGGAACAACTCTTTGACTGCGAGTCCGCCCTGCTCTTGACCTGTACCAGTTGAGGTGTGAAAATGGCAAGAGCCTGCAGTCCCATTCGATCACTTGGATCACTGAATTGGAAGCTCTCGGCGACACGGCTTCTGAGTTGGCAGGTCAGAACCTGACCTGGGATGGGGGGAGAACAACCTCAGAGAGCTCGTTTAAGATCTGGGAGAGCCTCCTTGAGACATAATCTGTGGTCAGAACAGCCAAATTTGCCCCCGTTTGATGCGGCACCGCTCCTAGGGCTTGAGAATCGGATGCTTGAAGCCTTTTGCTCCCGAGAACATGTCACTGACTCCGCCAACTTTAATGTCTCCTTCAGCCTTCGAACCAGGGACGATTCTGTGTTCCTAGGCACCAATTTTCTCCCAGGATTCCGATATTCATTCCTGGACACCAAGGAACAGACAGACAGGACGCCGTCAAGTCAATTTCGTTCATGAAGAGGAGGGCAAGCTTGTGCAAAAAGGAACTGGGCCATCTCGGGCCACTTATAACACCGCTACTCGGTCAGAGTGTGGCCCATTGATCGGTCTCGGCACATTCAAGGACGCCGTCGCCGGTTATTCTCCCAAGTCTGGCCAGCTCAGATCTGAACCACAGCCGCTGCCTGACATCTATTCCTTCAAGGCTCGAAGCAACGGTCAACGGGCATGCTGTCAAACTGGCCAGATACGGTTTGATCTCCTCATTTGTGTTGAGCGTGATGGAGGTGGGGCAGTTTGGTGAGTTGGGATTTTCGGCCTTGAATCTTTCAAGACAGAAGGGTATGGTGGATGCTAGGCTATCAGCCATGGCTTTCAATTGAGTCATGCACTCTCGCCGCTGCTGTTCGTAATTGAAGTCCAAGTCAGCCAACGGGTTCGGACGAGTCAGTTCAAGAACCCTCAAACGGGTACTGTTGATGAGCATTCTCGCGGCAAAATACTGGCTCCAGAAGGCGGCGTATCCAGGTCTGGAGTAGCTGTAGACTATTGAAGAATAAAAGTGTCTCTTGGGCCAGGGATCAGGTTCCGGAAGAGTGTGTTGCTGGTAGGACCATGTGCTGGGAATCTGGGCTGCCAAATCGTGCAACGCCTTATCAAGCTCTCGCGCCTCTTTATCCAGCTCCTCGGGTTTTGCCATCTGAAGACCATTCTTTTGCTGAAGGGTCGCTGACACGTAACGGAGGTTGACCATTCGAACTTTGATACGATCATAGTCCAGCTCGCGGCTATGCTCGCCGAAACGATGGCCGTTTAGCATCCAGTCTGGCAACGGAAGATTTCTCAAAAGGGAGGACCTGATCAATCCCCTTCTGGTTTGCTTCATGATACTCGTCGGAGTATTGTGACTCCGGTTGTCGTTCCAAACCTTCAAAATGGCCATTGCTCCATCGTGGTGAGACCAGCTCTGTAGCGACGTAAATGACTTCTTCGAATTGAGACGGTGCATGGCGCCCTCGTACCGACCCATGAGGAGAACCGCCAGCAAGCAGGCATCAATGTCTCGTTCATCGCATTGTGAGATCTCCACTTGGGCAATTCGCTCTTGCGCAACCCGCAGAAGGCGGGAATATCTTGAAGAAGCTTCTGTGGCGGCCGGGAGATGCTGCTGAATCCGTGAAAAGACGGCCAGAGCCATGGAAGAGAGAGCAAGATCGACCATGCTACATGTCCTTCCAGAGACTTTCCATGCAGATACGCATTCAGGCAGGCATCCCGAAACATTCGGTACGTCTGTCAGTGTCTGTAAATGGTGGCGTAGACAGTACGCGAGAGCTCGTGATAGCAGATCGAAATGTGGACGGAGCACAGCCAAGCTGGACCGCGGTCCTCTTGGTCGCTTCGCCTTCCCACTTGCGTAGCAGTTCTCGACGTGAATCGAGAAGAAGCCAGCTTGGTTGACTGCACTCGTCTCGAGGCAGATTCGCCGGGACTTTGCGCATCTCTGACACGTCGGTTTGGTCTCATCACACTAAAGCGGCGGATGAGCTCATGAAAGGTAAGGACCTTGAGCGGCTTGCCTTGATTCGTCGAATTTTGCATGTCTGGCATCCTGTGCTGGGAAATGGCATGGCTTACTATACAGCTTATTTTCTAGCCTGTTGATGGGCTTTAGCCAGGACGCATGCGTATGCTTAGAAGGAAAGATGAGGGTTGACGTTAAATTATTAATAGGCTGGAGATGTCGTCTTTGGCTCTGCACTAGGCCGACAACCACCTGGCACCAGACAAACTAGCGAATGAAATCAAAACACTAGTCCCTTTCCGGAGAAACTCTGCGAACCTCACCGGCCTGTATTGTCCCCGACTTCCGAGTCTGTGGTTGAGATTGCATGATGAAGTGAAGCAGCTAGTCCCTCATGGAAGAAATTGTGCGAGGAAGAGAGTTGTACTTCATAGCTATTAACACTTATTACAAATGCTGGAGGCCTTTGTGCCCGTTGTTTGGTAGGTGTTGGATCGGATATATAGGACCGAACATCTCCATGTTTGGGGTATATAATACTGCTACATCTACATTGTCCTTCCAACCTGTCCAAGCCCAGTCATCTTCACTCGAAGCCAAAAAGGAAAATGTCGTCACAAATCAAACCGATCAAGGTCTGGGGTGAAGGTAGTCCCAATCCGAGGAAAGTCAATATGATCCTAAATGAGCTCGGCCTTCCCTACGAAGTCATCCCGATCCCGTTCTCGGATGTCAAGAAGCCTGAGTACCTTGCCATCAACCCGAATGGTCGGCTACCAGCCATCCACGATCCTAATACCGGCATCACTCTTTGGGAGTCCGGTGCGATTTTCGAGTATCTGATTGAGGTCTACGACACGAAGCACCGATTGAGTTTTGCTCCTGGAACACCAGAGTCGTATCATGCGAAGCAGTGGCTATACTTCCAGACAACGGGACAAGGCCCGTACTATGGGCAGGCGGCCTGGTTCAAGAAATTTCACTCAGAACAAGTTCCCAGTGCGATTGAGCGCTATATCAAAGAGGTCAATCGGGTGTCAGGCGTCTTGGACGAGTATTTGGCTCAGCAAAAACAGGAACATGACGGTAGCGCTGGGAGTGACGGACCATGGCTCGTGGGAAATAAGTTTTCCTATGCGGATATTGCGTTCATCCCTTATCAGAAGATAATTGCTGTGGTGCTCCAGAAAGATGAATACAACGAGGACAATTTCCCGCATGTAAAGGAGTGGCTTGGGAAGATGACTTCGCGCGAGACGGTGAAAACTGAGCTCGAAGATCTTGAACCTTCGAAATAGTGAGGCGGCCATCGCCGGCATGGGTGGTCTGTGGAGGCACATGATCAAACAGGGCGAAGGTCTGGAAATGGTGGAAATGTGCCAGGGGAAATGCTTCTTGAACCACCACTTTTAGCGGGTGACTGCCGTTGATCTTTTGGTACAAGCCATCATCAGAATTTGTGGCAAGATGCTGGATGTTCAGTCGGTGTGGTGGTGGCTCTATCACAAGGTCCAACCAATAGCATCTCAAGGTATGACAATTGCACGAGACGTCTTGCAGAAATGGTACACACCTTGGCTTAGCTGTTGTTGAATGAGGTGGGCACGCTAAAACACGCTCAGGGAGAACAATGAACATCGAGTTGACGCTCTTCCGGCTCCATCAGCGTACACTTCTTTTGGCCCTGTCTTCCAGCCCCGTGAGCGTACACCTTTGGCCCTGTCTTCCGGCCCCGTCCCCTGGCCCCGTATTCCGGCCCCGTCCTCTAGCCCCGTCTTCTAGCCCTGTCTTCTAACCCCGTGAGCGGACGACATTTCGGCACGATGACAAGACCTCGGATCAACCAATGCGAATTCATCAAGCCAGCAACTTGAACCTATTTCACTCCAGAACAGAACATACTGCCGGAGAACGATAGACATAGAGGAAAGACCAGTGGCTGCAGCGGATATTCCTCATGGTCTAGGACTGGATTTCAGGCGTCGAAATTCATGAAGACATCATGGTTTGCCAGACTCAAGTCTCTCCGTTGTCGTCATCCTCGTCGTCATCCTCGTCATCGTCCACCTCTTTCTCCATAACTTTCTTCCACTCCTCCATCATTCTCTTCATATCGCTCGGAGTCATGCTCGCATCCACCACGTCTTTTGGTAGTTTGTGAGCACTGTACTTGGTGGCCGCAAATTGATATGCCTCGGGGTCATCGCGCTGGACCAGTCGGAATTCCGGGTCGAAAAGGAGATGGTCTTCCGGCTCAGGCATCTGAAGAAGCTCGAGCCATGAGAACAGAAGGGGATCGGTCCGCGGAGCCCACGGGTTGATGTCGATGAGCCATATTCTATTGTGTGGAGGCGGAATGTAGACGTCAAAGACAAAGTTTGGATCCGGGAATGTGGAAAGCTGATCCAGGAACTCTTGGATTTTGGACTTGAATGCTTTTCTGAGGTCGAAGAGAAATTCAAAATAGTTCATCTCACGTTGGCTGATGGCAATGAGAGTCCGGTTCCTCACGAAACAGCGAAACTCCAACGAAGGATTGAGGTTGAACGACTTCCGGAGGACGAGGTGATATGGGATTTCCGTTTCGTCCACGCATCCATCAAATGCTTGCTCAAGGTCGTGGGTGATAAAGTCGCTTGATTTGAGAAGGAGATAAATATCGTTTGGCGTGCGACATTCCATGTCGTTGGTAGCCGATATCCAGGTGGCGTCCTTTGGAGCAGACCAGTTGAGTTTGGGAGCCACTTTTCCACCAAGCTCGTCGATGGTGGCACGGATATTGTCGTGGACATCGCGCCAGTGCTCGGACGGGTCTTCCTCTTCCTCATCCTCGTAGCCACTGTCATCCGGGTTCGTCTCAGCGGGGAGGACAATGCCATCCGCTCGGAGGTACGCAATGAACGGCGGCGTCAGGGGAATAACACGGGCCTTGGGAGTGATGGATCGAAATATTGGATGCCATGAGTGGAATGAGCAGTTCAGGATGTGAGAGGCGGTGATGGGTCGGAATGGGAGAGTCGCGGGAGCCCGAGGAGAATCACGGTTCATGCTAGCAATGTCCGGCATGATGAAGCATGAAAGATGGGATGAATCAAAAACTGGGTGGCGTTAGAATGTGAAGTAGTTGACTCATGGAAGGCGTGTCTTGGCCAAAGTCAGCCTAAGTCACGTGATCGCCATTGGCCCCATATTAGAAGTGGTCATGCCGATGGAAACTGATGGACATAGATTGGGGATTGAAACATTGAAGAGATGGGAGAATGGTGAATGTCTTATTCGAGGAGTGCGGTCTCTGTGGTGGTGTAATCGACATCATTAGCTGCTCCTTACAGATATTGAAGTGAGGCAGACAGCCTGCCCCACCGGGGCTGATAATTTTTTCATATAATTCAAAATCGGAAAATTTCACCCAACAACATCTGGGGATGTGGTCTAGTGGTATGACGTGTAAGTTGAAACAGCCGCCATCCGAGAACGTCTACTTATCATCTGCAGTTCCTTAGCATCAATCGTTCTCCACGATTGGAAAAGGTTCTGGGTTCGATTCCCAGCTTCTCCACAATTTTTTGCGATCTTTGCATATAATTTTTACCTGGTTAAAGTTTGCTTATGTCCGCGGGTAAATAATGCCAGCATTCCAATGACCCTGTGGACTGACTGCAGTATTCCCCTCTGTGCCTTGCAAAATCCTTGCTGAGACAAACTGGGTCACCGCGGAAGCCCATGTTGCCAGCTCTAGACAAAATCAAGGATTCAGGGCTATTCACCTGCTGAGCACCTTCTTCATGACCTCCTTGAGCCTCCCTTCACAGTCGTCAAGAATACTCACGGCCCTCCAGCACACGAAGCGATCGGGCCTCGCCAAAATACAGCCATCCTCTTCGACTTCCTTTCTTTTCTCCCAGTCGCGGTACACGTCTTCGTAGTCCTGGCCCCAGCCAATGCTGTAGCTTGCAATCTCCACTCCCAGCTCCTGGCCCACACGCTGTGCGGCGTCCTTCCACTTTTCGCCACCAATGCCGGTCAGCAGACAGAATCTTCCGTGACCGGCCAGGTCAATGGTGCTCACATGCTCTTTCGTGGGCATCCTGGTGTTGAGCCAGACATGCGGCAATCGATGCCCCGGATAGGTGCTGACGGCGTGGTGCAGGATGGGATCCTCGGGCCAATTCGGCGGACTTCTGTGGGCGCCAACTTCGTCATCCAGAAAGACGGCGTCGCTCTGATATCGGTGATTCATCTCGACACCGATGCCATGAAACTCGTGGCTCGTCCCTTCGATGGTTTCGTACAGCCGCCGTCTTCTCGCTCTCGCCTCGGGCGTGGCGTCTTTCAAACTGTTGAAGATGGTCATCCGCTTCTCGACCGAGTCCTCCATCAAGCCCATTTCCTTCCACACGGGAACATGGTCGCGGATTCCTTGGTTGGCACGCGTGATGACACCCAGGCCGACCGGTTGGCGTTCGAGGCTGAAACTGGACAGCAGCGATGGGGAGGCAAGCCCTTGCGAGACATATTTGATCTTCCAGGCCAGGTTAAAGGCATCTTGGACGCAGGTATTCGACCCGAGACCGTTGAACGGGGGGTGCCTGAAAATGTTGAGCACATGGTCGGGCGTGGTTCGGCCAAGTCCTTACCGGTGGACAGCATCTCCCAAGCAGAAGATATTTCCATCAGAGTAATACTCTGCGACGATCTCGTTGATGTTCCATTTCGAGATATCGAGGATCTTCAGCGGGATATCATCTCGACCAACGATTTCTTTGCACCGCTGGACATATTCTTCGTGGCTTGGCTCTCTCCACTCTGCTCCCGGCTTGGGGAATAAGATGAACATCCATCTGTGTCCGTCAGTGATCGTTTCCATCTGGCGGATCCAAGGGGAGGCACTCATGCCACGGCTTGACCATCCTGACCAGGCCACTCCAGGCGAAGTCGGGATATTCTCTTTCAGGTTGAAAGACCCAGTGGAGATTGCCCTTCCTCGCCTCGACATAGTCAGTCAAGTCGACCTCGACGAGCACGTTCAAAGCTAGGCCTTGGCCGGGCTTCTTGATCAATGGTATCTTCAACTCTCTGATGACCTGGCTTCGGGCACCGTCACAACCAAACAGGTAGGTCGACCGGAAGAGATATTCCGTCTGGGTGAGATCATCTCGGATGCGGCTGAGGATGCGCCCGTCACGCTCTCTCTCAAAGCTCAAGAACGATGTGCGAAACCGGACGTCCCATCCTTCGGCCTGGGCTCGTTGGACGAGAATTGGTTCGAATACGGTTTGAGGCAAATCGACGTGTCGACAGGGGCTGGCGCCCTCGTACTCGCCTTGTCGTTTGGGATCATTGCCCCACGAGTAGATTCTGGCGTACTCCTCACCGGTCATGTCGTGGCACCAGCGGGTGTGAATCATACAGTCTCCGGAAACAGATTCATGGAGACATGTCTCTTCCAGATCAATGTCGCGGAGACATTCGAAAGCGGCCGGGTTGGTAATGTGAGCTCGTGGTGTCTGTGATGTCGTCGGAGCGCTGGAGATGAGGAGTCCCGTCATCGAATATGGCGGACGGGACAGAAAACAGGCCAGCGATGCTCCGGCAGGACCAGCGCCGACGATGAGTAATGGTGTCTCAATGATAGGGGGATTTGATTTGACCTCACCATTCACCAACGGAACCGCCATCTTGAAGAAGCCTTGATCTAATGGAAGAGATTTCGATGAAATACAACCACCAGAATCAAAGGACTGGCAATATCAAATGGCCCGTCTGCTCCCCGCAAGAACGGGCCATCCGTGACCTTATATAGGAGGAGGCTCCATCCGGGTCCTCTCCACATGGACACATTCCGGGGTCCAGGTGGTGGAGCAAGCCTTCACCAAACCTGGTTTGCGGTTCACAGGATCCGATCTGGACCGGAAAGGGGACGTGGATGCTCAGGTGGTCCGCTGGCAGAATTAGGTAAAGATGATAGACCGATGGGCCGAATCGAACCAAAAAGGCTTTCAAATCTTCTCGTAAGCGACCTTCTCGGCTCCGTACTGTGGAGACGTCATACCCCGTTCAAGTTGTGGGGGAAACCAGGCCGTGTTGCATCATGGCATCGCGCTGGGACCTGGCGCCGTTGACGACGGCCCAGCCAGACTGTAGACGGACAATCTTGTTGTCGGCAAAGGCTCCTTCACCATCGACTGGATGAGCACTTCCTGAATAGAGCCATCAGGCCACCGAACCCCCATGCTGCTCCGAACCGCCATCCGACCATCTTCAACGCCCTTCTTCACCCGTTGTTTTTCCCGAGGACGATCACCCGTCTTTGTCGCTTTCGGCCTCGCTCTTCCCTTCATACAGCCAGGGCCCATCACTCGGTTTGATACTTCACCCAGTCCCTCCAATGGCGGCTATTCCCACGCGACAGCACCAATAACAACAGATGGCAAGACCTTGAACCCTGCCGCGGTCAGACAGATATCCTTGGGCTCCATACTCGGTCTCGGTGCTGGGCTTCTGGTGAGCGCATTCTCCACGAGCTTGACGTTGCTCCTGGGACTGGGAATCGTGGTGTGGCAGGTATGGTCTCGACTGCCACCTTTATTCCCCTGAAGAGCGGCATGCTGACCGCTTCGGCAGTATGCAGCGCGGAAAGGTTACAACCTCATCCCCATCGATCGCTTACAGAGATACATCACCAGCGTGGACCTGAGAAGTGCCATCAACGACAACGTGGCCTTTAAGATCAGTTTTGGATTGATGTTTGTACTGGCTGCATTTTGCGAGTTCTGACAATGGGGTTGGTGGCAAGATTACGGGTGTTCAGAAAGGATATTCTAACAAACGAACAGAATGATTCGACGATAAATACTGTTGTTCCAACCTGGTTCGTACCATTCTCCATCCATCCTCGACTTGTTCAGATATGGAGGGCGAAGAAAGGCGGAACCAGTCACAGCGAGACCAAAGGCGTAGTGAGATGGAGATGGACGGGCAATGGTCAAGGCATGTTAATCTCTCCATTCATTTCTGGAAAAACAAATCGACAAAAACCTGAGATCAAGGACATGCTCCAGAACTCTTCAGTCCAGCCCCCATACGTTCGATCTCATTCAGTCCATAGCACGACATCTAATTTGTTGCCGCAGTCAAGACGTGATCCATCAACCAGATGACACATGAATCTCGTCTCGGCATTCCGGTGCAGTCCATTGCCATCGCCATAGCATGCATGCCAAACCAAGTTGTAGTGAAGGCGAATCAATCTTTCATGCCTGCGCCTGGGTCCAGAAATCAAGGCTTGCAATCACATCCTCGCCCGCTTCGTCTTCATATGCATACAGAATCTGGAGAGCAAGGCATTAGCGAGCGGGAATTGTTCAGCAAGTGGGTGACGGTGCACTGACCTCACGCGTGCTCGAGTGCAGCATCCGCACGTTCTTTCCCGTCAGAACATGAATCAGTTCGCTCGTCTCGATGTGTCGGATCTCAATGAAGCTGGGCTCGAACGCGAGAATATAAGGGTAATTCAGCGCAAAAGCTTGTGGTGTCCCTTCCCACACGATCTTCCAATCTTGTCGGGCCCGCCAACCGTTCCGGTTGACGAAGAAGCTGAAATCAGAGTAGTTGAGCAGGAACTCGCCGTTCAGTCGTTCAATATGGATCGGTTTGACATTTTCCTTGCGCGTGACAAAATCCAAAGAGGTGTCGGCTTGGTCGAGAAGAGACTGGCGCTCCGTGGTGGCCAACGAAACCACCTCGAAGCCACGGGCACAGCCGACACAGAGAGTGGAACGCAGATAGTGAACGGAGGTGGATTCGGCCGGAATGTAGAATTCCTACAGATGGTTAGACGAAGATGGAGAACGACTCGAAGCCTACCTTGAACAGTTTGAGACCGTCTTGGCCACTCGCGAACATCTTACTGATGGTCGGCTTCTTCTTCCCCTTGGTCAGGTCGTCCATGGGTTCGTACACCTTGATGGTGGTCGAGAGAGCGGAGGTCTTCACCGAGCACACCAGATGTCGTCCGAGCCCAATGCCGGCTTTGAAGAAGTTGGCATGCCCTTGGATCTTGCGCGGCCTGACCGCGATAGGGTTCTGGTTGTTGGCATCCAGCGCCTCGAAGGGATATGAAGTCAAAGTCTTGTTGGACAGGACCAGCAGCAACCGGTATTCCTCGAGGGTGTCAATCTGCGAGACCTGGGTGGCGTCGAGGATGCGCTTGGGCTTGATGGATTTGTCTTTGGGCCATCGGTCCGCCATGTAGATCCCATTGTCGGTGCCGTAGATCAGTTTTCGACCGCCATCCGTCGGCACGAGACAGTTGACCCGATTTTGAGCGTTGAAGAATCCTTCACACAGAACGGTCTTGGTGTAAAAGTTGCTGCTCCGCTCTCGAAGTTTGCTCTGCTGCTCCTCCACCATCTCGATGAACTTCTTTCGTTGTGTGACCGAGGTGGCATAGAGCTGCAGCTCATACGCGCCCTTGCCCAGATGGCGGAATGTAATCGGGTACACCTCTTTCTGCCCGGGCGCCGTGGACGCAGACGATTTGGCGCCCGGGATCAGGCTGGACGACGGACGCTTCGCGATGCCGAGTCGTGGGATGACTTGGTCCATCTCGGCAATGACGAGAAGTTCCAGCGGGATGGGCTTTCGGTACACGCGAAGCTCCTCTTTCTTGTTGGCGGTCTTGACCCGGCACATCAACACGGCGTGGTCGAACAGGTAGACCTGCACCTCGGCCGAATCGGTCGGACCTTTCTTGAAACTCATCTTGGTCAGGATCACGCGGTTCTCCTCGGTCAGCTTGAGGTCGGTGTATTCGCCGGCGTTCCATTTGAGTTGCTGGTTCAGTTGGAGAAGGTTAAAGTGGTTCTCGGCCTTGCCGCTTTCGGTGTTGACGCGAGCGAGAAAATCCTTGATCAGCCCGATGGCTTTGGGGATATCCTTCTTGTCCGGATTGTCCTCCTTTGTGTACTTGAGAACGTTGTCCAGGAGCAAGGGATATCGGGCCAGACGAGTGGTCGGTTTGGTCAGATAGCCGTTCAGTTCCAGTTTTCTCGACTCCTTCAACCGCTCCGTCTCATCGACAAAGCGCGAGAAGGCCGGGTTGATGCCCTTTTCCTTTTCAAACTCGTATTTGCCATACATTTGATTGGCCCCGTACTTGATGAACGGATCAAATTGGGGCACCCATTTCAAGAAGACGTCGCCGATGCTCTGGACCACGTGCTGCTCCTTCTGACGTTTCGACAGTTCGTCGGCAAATTTGGAATTGACCGCGAGCACTTCCAGACAGTTGCCAAACACGGTCCGCACGAACTTTTCCCTCTTTTCCTCTTTGACGGGAGACATCATGTTCGGCCCGGCCCCCCGCAGCGGTCGGATCCAGAAATCGCGCAGGTATTCCAAATCTTTGACGAAATCGCGCTCCGTGTACATGATCTCGGAGATGACCTCTTGTCTCTTCTTTTCCTTGTCATCGATCTGGTCGGCCACCTCTTTCGGAACGCTGTTGATCCAAAGCTTTTGCTCCTGGTCGTCGTCGCCGTGCAAACTGCCCCGGGAATTGGAATGCCGCAGACCGGGCTGAGGTCGCAGATTGAGCCGGGCTTGCTGTTCCAGTCGGCGCGGACACGCAATCGAGTAGCAGAGGTGATCTTTGGTGCACGTGGGCGAGTAGCACTCGGTCAGCAGAGTAAAGACGCCGTTGACATCCTTCGACGTCGCTTCTTCGCCCATGGTTTCCTTGAACTGGTAGACTTCGCCCGGGGCGTCGCGCAGTCGGTGTTCGTACGTGACATCATGGAAGAATTTTTGGGCGTCGAGGGCCCGTCCCAAGAGAAGAGCAAGGTTGCGGTCCGTCGTCTTGATAATGTAGGCGATCAAGTCGACCGCTTCCGCGCCGGTGAACGCATTCTTGTACGAAAGGTCATTCTTGGTCCGGTCTCCGAGACCGATCCGCTCTTGAAAGGCATTGGCCACTCGTGAAAGCAGCGCCGGATATACCAAGGGGGACCGTCTCTGGACGACGGTCGTCGTCCCCGTGGAGGCATGGGACGCCGGTCCGGGTCTGTTCCTCATACTGTCACTGCGATTGCCATTGGTGGGAGGTGTCGCTTCTGATGAGCCAGCTATGACCGACACAGCTGCTGCTGCCGCCCCCGGTGCGGCCACTCCACGGGCGGGCCCGCTTCCTTCGCTGGGCCGGCGTGTTTTGGGGGGCAGGATCAAGGCCGTTGAGCCGGTGGAGCTGAAGGAGCCGTTTGATGAAACATGGTCGGCAAAAGGATCGGACCCCGTCTCACGGCGTCGACCGGGCACAATTCTTCCGCTGGTCAGTTGGGTATGGTCTCGATCGAGGGACGAATATGATCCCATGGACATGGCCCGGTCGTCAGGCCGGTCTGGAATGTGTCGGCCTTGCGCCGTGGTCCGGGGGCCACCGCCCATCGGAACATATGGTTGTTGTCGAAAAGCACTGGCGGTCCCCTGCTGAAAACTACTCGGACCAGGTCGGTACATGGAGTGTTCCCCAGGTCTGACCATGGACCGCGACCGGTAGGCATCGTCGTTCAAGGCCGGAGGCGGCATGCGATTCGGGGTCGGTTTATTTTGATACGCCAGCGTCGGCCCACCGGGCCGCGTGTCAATCCTCTGCGGCGGAGGATACGGTCGTCTGTCCGGAAACATCGGCGCAGGGTTGGGCGGCAGTGGCCTGGTGGCCGGACTGTGTGTCCCATTCATGTAGGGCTGCCCGGGAGCGATCCCGTTCGAGCGGTCGTACATCGGGGGGGGCATGGGCCGCATGGGTGGAGGCCCTTGCCGCATGGCCATTGTAGAGGTCTGAGAGGTCATACTGGGCAGCCGATCATGCATCATACTCTGGGATTGCGAGGTCATGGTCTGGGACCGCCCGGGCGGAGGCACACCCCCGAAGATGTTGTGGAAGGCCGCATCTCTTTGATATTCCGACGTGGTCCCATAGCTTGTGCTTCGTGGACCATATTGCCGGGGATTGGGTGCACCATAGTCTGCCATGCTCAGTTAAGAGGTGGCAGGTGAAGTACCAGCAGATTTGTTGTCAGCTCGCTCACTGAACCTGCATCAGTGCGCGTGATGACGGATTAGGAGTCGCTGTGGCGCAGAGACAATCTCTCGCAGCCTGATAGAGGTCCCGATAACGGGTTCTCGCTTCCTTTTCCCGCCGCGAGATTCAATGGTCGAACGGATTCCACTCGAGTTTCGGTGTATGCGACAGCAGTGCCGGTCGTGAACAGCGACGGAGACTGGTGCTATCGAACAATGGGATTATATGCCGTGCATGGAGGAGTCGTTGGGCTGGTCACGATGACACACGGCGTCGAATCCAGTCATACTCTCTCCATGCCCGCACAGAAAGACTAGAAAGAAGAGGGATATGGTGGTAGTGTTCGCAGGTGGTGGGAGTCGAGGAAGACGGCCATGTGCCTGAGGATCAATCTGCAAGGACGGCTGCGGTTGCGCTACTGAAGGGCCCCGCTCGACCATTGGCTGGTTCCTCCCGCGCGAGCTTTCTTTGTTGCAGGCAAGACCATCAGGCAAGACCATCAGTGCAGCACAGCTCCCACCACGGTCTATCTGGATCATTCCCTTACCTCTCCCTTCTGCGGCGAATCTTCGACCGGCGTTGTTTGCGGTCTGCCTTTGCTGGACTTGGACATCCTTCATCGCGACACCTCCTGACATCGACAACCATGGCGGCGACCATCCTAGCCGAGTCCCCGGAGAGCGAATTCACTCCCAAGTTCGCGCCCTTCTTTGGCATGGTAAGAGGTCGATTCCGGCCATGATTTCGACCATGTGCACTGACCTTGTTGTAGGCGGGCATTGCTTCTGCTGTATGTTGACGCTGGCAATCTTGCTGCGACTGACCTTGCTAAACATGCTGCTTATCAGATGATCTTTGGATGTACGATCTTCACTCACAATGACACTGCGCAAGGCTCGAGGAATACTAAAACAGGGCAGGCATTGGCGCGGCATATGGGACGGCAAAATCGGGCATTGGGATCGCTGGCGTGGGAACATACAGGCCAGATCTGATCATGAAGGTCCGCCTGTCGCATCCTTTGGTCTGGGCCGGGCAGCTAATTTGGGCGCAGTCTCTGATACCGGTGGTCATGTCTGGAATTATCGCCGTCTACGCGCTCGTCATCGCGGTGCTGATCGCTGAAGACATGGGCCCTCCCCCACAGCAGAACTACAGCTTGTTCACCGGCTTCATGCACCTAGCCAGTGGTCTGAGTGTGGGCCTCGCGGGGACGGCTGCCGGCTATGCCATTGGTATTGTGGGAGACATGGGCGTGCGGTGTTACATGCAACAATCCAGGATATTTGTCGGCATGGTCCTGATTTTGATCTTTGGCGAAGTCCTCGGACTCTACGGCCTGATTGTCGGCTTGATTCTCCATTCCAAGAGCTAGAAGGGAGAGAATGAACGAATGAAAGAAAGGAAGATGTATAACATTCAATATTGAATGCTGCTTTGAGATTGGAGAAGCAACGCCCAGGAAACAGAGATCAGTTATCCATCTGCACCCACAACGTCCTGCCGTCTCAGCTCCCTGGCCCAACCTCCCTGGCCCAACGTGCGTGCAACGAATGGAATGTCCAAACACGGCTTGCTTGCTCAGGCTAAAAACTTGCCAATGTTTCCACCAATATGCTTCAGGTCCAATAAGAAGGTGTCGTGGCCGAAGAGACTGATGTCTTCGCCCAGCTCGACGTGGGTCACCTGCGTATTGCCGGTGGCGCGCAGGGTGTCTGCAATCTCGCGTTGCTGCCAGGCAGGGAAGAGGATATCGCTGGCGACGCCCATCACCAAGACGGGATGCGACTGTAATGGCGAGAGACCTCGCACCAGGTCCTGCGGCGGTCCGCTCATGGCATCTCGGTCGACCGCCTCGTCCATCCGCGTCGTCGAAACTTGTTCTTCGTAGTTGCGCGAGGGCAGTGTCAGGCTACACGATGGATCGTTCTGCACCCAGAAGCCTCTCTGCTGGGAGGCGAGCCACTCTTGGCGCTGCTGACGTCGCCGTCGGGTGCTATCCTGGTGGGCTTGGCCGAGGTCGAAAAGATCCATGGCCTTGGAGACGTAGAGCAACGAGTTCGCATCATACTCGAGCGAGAACTTCTCTCCGGCATGATCCAGATAGGTCTCGATCAGAAAGTCCGGGCACAAAGCTGGCTGCTTGCTCGGATCGGCACGCTGTCGGCCAAATCGCTGCTCCCACTCGGGGCCACTGCGATAGGTCACGGTGGCAATTTCGCGAGCCAGTTTCATTCCCGAATGTGGCGGGATGCCATCATAATAAAAGCCCCGGTTCCATTTGGGGTCCATCATCAGCACTTGCCGTTGTGTGTGTCGCATCGCGATGCTGTATGGGTGGCTTCGTCCGCAGCCGGATATGGTGACAATCTTTCCCACCCGCTGAGGAAAGTGGACACCAAACGCCAGGCTTTGCATTCCGCCCATGCTCGAACCGACACTGGCATACAACTTGCGGATTCCTAAGTGGTCCAGGAGGCGGGACTGCGCCCGAATCATGTCATCCATGGTCAGGATCGGAAACCTCGTCGCGTATCTCTGACCGTCGGATGGATCGATGGAGGAGGGGCCTGTCGATCCATAGCACCCGCCAATGACATTGGTGCAGATGACAAAATATTGATTGGTATCCAGAGGCGCGCCCGGTCCGATGAACTTCTCCCACCAGCCCGGCTTCGGGTTGGCTTCCGTGCTGTGAGCATGGCTGGACGCCGACAAACCCGTGTGTAACAGAATCGCATTGCTCTTCTCCGCGTTCAAAGCACCCCAGGTTTCATAAGCAATGTCGAACTCGGGGAGAATACCACCCCAATCAAGGAGGATCGGCTCTTCTGTGTGAAACACTTGATGCTTGCCGGTGGTATATGATGGTTCCGGACCGGACTCGAGGGACCGTCTCTGGAGAGCGGCCGTCTTGCTCTCTTGGGCGTCCAGGCATGGAAACGACATGGCAGGGTTGGTCGGCTCAGGTGGTTCCCACGCGTCATCTGCGACGGCCGCGGTCGCTGCTGCTCCCTGTCTTGTGCCCGAATGTAGAGTTCTGTGGCCGACCGGACGACCGACTCGCAGCGAGACATGTCGCGCCCTTTGGTCCGACAACGGGGCTACACTTTTCGCCAGTGATTTGGACCCTCGGCTGAGCAGTCGAGTAGCAATTTGTGCTCCACGCGAGGAGGCCATTGTCGTCTGTCACGAAGGCCACGCGCCGTTCGCTCATGGGACGAGCATGAGCCTCTGAACAGAGGCCATATCGATCGTGAATCGCCATTTTGCAGTCTGACATAATTGTGCTAGACAAGGCACAGAATCTTGAGCCATACTCGATCACATCATCAGCAGCCAATCGGAGCGCAAGTATTCGCTCGCGCGACTTGCCTTTGTTGTCACCCCGAGGCCACCTCTAACTTGATTGATGTCGTTATTATTCCTGGAGTAGAAGCTGCTTTGCATTTGGTGAGTAATGGTAGACGTTGAGAATGGCACCATCTTCTCCAGGATGATTTCCGGCAAGACGAGCCTGACCGTGTCATAACCAAGCTTGCACGTGCGTGCGCCGTGGTATTTCAGAGTGAACAGCGCCCAGATCCATTTCAAGAGTGTCTTTGGTCAAGATTGGAGGTATGAAGAGCTTATGTCCGTCACAAGTTCACCCTCAGGTGAGCCTATACAAAGCTCAAAGATTACTGACTATCCGCAAAATGGCCACCTTGGACCTCCCCGCTCTCCTCCCTTCTTGACTGATCTGACACGAGTCTTTCCATCTCAAACAATGGTGCGACAAAAAGGGAATCAAGGACGATGAACCACAGATTCACCACGTGGCTCTCCTTCAGAACTCTTCCGTTAACAAATATAGGAAGAGGCATAAGAAGCAGAAGATTTGATATTTTCAGCTTTTGTCTGATTGGTAAATCGACCGGTGTGGTTCCAGGCAAGATCATCTGGGCGAGATCATCTAGCATCGCTAGATATGTCTTTGTTGCATGATAAACCTGAGATTCAGCCTCGTCAAAGTGATGGATTGTTTCTTAGCCTCAGACAGCCCAGGAGATGATATCTGTCTTGTCCCACACTGGGCCTGAATGCATTGCTCCGACTGAGTTGGTGCGGCTGCATATTACTGTGAGAAAGAAAGCGCACAATCTGTGGCCAGGTGTGGGCGTCCTAAAATACTCCTTGCCTCGATACTGTCAGTTCCTCAAAGGACTCGGGCATCGCTCGCTTCCTTGTTGGGATTCCAAGAAGAGAGGTCAGGAGGAAACTCGAGTCATAGGAATGGACCGTTCCATAGTCCTTCCACCACTTCTGTTCCCTCTGTCAAGGTCACCCTCCTTCCGATACTGACCATACAGCCGGAAAAGCTCCAGAAGAGCAAAGCAATCAACTTCGATCGCATAGGACGAGATGATCCGCCTGTTTCGAGGAGGAACAAGGCAGCAACCGCTGGCTGGTGAGTATCCCTGTGACTGTGAGAGTGCTCTGTGGTGGTTGCCCGATACAAATTTTTGATGGCCGTAGAGACCTCCATTACTTTGGTGGCGACAAGTCTGCGGCACTCAATGGAAAGGACCTGAAAGAAGTGACAATTTACCAATTCAACCTCTATTGCATCTGTAAACATCTATAAAATTCACTCACGATTATTTATCCATCCAAGAGCTCTCCATAAAATAACGCAAAATATGAAGAGGACGTCGCTGGATCGAAAGGGCCGACCCAGGAGCCGCGGATGACCGATAGCCGGCAATTGAGTGGTCAACGACAGTGCGTGATCGACTAGTGAAAAGAGATGGTTAGGGTTAACGTTATCCCTTCTATAAAACGTTATCAAGATTGGCGCACGGATGTAAATTAGACGCCCATAGCGGATCTGCACGGCGGCGACAGGTCACTGCAAATCCCACCCAAACGGGCACCGAAGGTCCCGCTAACAGGCGCTGAAGGTCCCAACTGGCTCTTGAGCTGTCAACCCACGTCAGCTGTGGCGTCCGCCGCAAACCTGAGACGCCCCCAAAGCTTGACGACATATTTATCGCGACATGGGCAATGGTGCGGTGGCGGATGTGGACTGACTCCCCTGAATTGTGAGCGTGCTGCAGACAGAACTTTGGGTCGATGCTCGGCCTTTACCTACAAACCCTTTCGAGGAGCCCGTCCGCTGCTGGACCACTCACAGACTGAACAGGACCCCCCCAGGGTTGTGGGAGGGCAGTCATACCCTGTGTCTCCAACGTGTTGACGCCGCGCGTCGCCGTATTTACAGAAAGGACCTGAGCTGAGACAAGAATGTCCGACATACAGTAACATCATCCTGTGACGGATCAGTGGCTGCTCAGCGAGCTACGCTTGAACAAAACAGCCTCGGCCGACTGCCCAAGACGAAGGAGAGTTGCGAAGCAGTCGAGCTATCCGAAAGTCCGCCGTGCACCGGCCAGAGAGCCGGCCGTGATTGACGGACAGCACGTCAACCATTTATTGTCTCGTCATCCACGTGCGTGCGCCTTCTACTTCTTCTCACCGAATTGACGAGTTCGACGCCTCCCGAGCAATGGCAATGCCACTGACGGGTCGGAGAATCGCCGTCGCGGCGGTCGTCGTCGTCGTCCTTTTTTTCCTCCTTCGACCCTCCTCTTCTCCGGCTGCGGGGCCCCCTTCCATCGGCGCACAAGCAGGGTCAGCAGAGTCGGCGGATGCTGGTATCCTCCGGTCGTATCCTCCAGCCTCGTCGCCTCACCGACGACCTCAAAGTCAGCAGACGGTCCAAGATGTGTCCACCAAGCCTTTACAAGAACGACTGCGGTACCACTTTCCCTACGATATCGAATCCAAGTTTCCGGCCTACATCTGGCAGACATGGAAGACCGGTCCAGGATCGTCCGAGTTTGACGAGAAGCTGAGACGTTTGGAGGCTTCCTGGACGGAGAAACATCCTGGCTTCGTGCACGAAGTCATCACCGACGATGCGGCGCTCCATCTCATCAACTATCTGTACGCCTCGGTGCCTGAAGTGGCCGAGGCATACGCGGCCTTGCCCCTGCCGGTGCTCAAAGCGGACTTCTTTCGGTACCTCATCTTGCTCGCCCGAGGCGGTATCTACAGCGACATCGATACGACGGCGCTCAAGTCTGCCGCCGATTGGCTGCCAGACAAGCTGGACAAGTCCACGGTCGGGCTGGTCGTGGGCATCGAAGCCGATCCCGACCGGCCGGATTGGCGCGACTGGTATGCTCGAAGGATCCAGTTCTGCCAATGGACCATCCAATCGAAACCAGGCCATCCGGTCCTCCGAGACGTCGTCACCACCATCACCGAGGACACGCTGCAGATGAAGAAAAGGGGGGAGCTGCAGAAAGGGAAATTGCCGCCGAAAAGTATCATGGAGTACACGGGTCCTGGCGTCTGGACCGATGCCGTCTTTTCCTACTTCAATAACAAGGAGTACTTTGACTTTAGCTCCCGGGGTTCGAACATCTCGTATTCGGATTTTTTTGCTATCACCGAGCACAAGAAAGTGGGTGATGTCGTCGTCCTGCCCATCACGAGTTTCAGCCCGGGCGTGGGCCAGATGGGCGCCGAGAATCCCGACCATCCTATGGCCTTTGTCAAGCATGACTTTGATGGTAAGAGATGTCCGTGCTGCCCGTCCCACCATCTGACCAATTGCCAGGATCTTGGAAACCGGACGGCGAAAAAATGAACAGTTAACCTAATACGGCTGGATGATGATGAAATGTGGAATAATCGCTGCGGTCGGCATTGTACATCACTCGAGCCATGGCCACCCGGCCACCACCAGACCCTGTTTGGAGCGAAGGAGTTTGACGGTCCCGATGACCAGACTTGCAAGAGCCGATAGACGGACGGGGAAAACGGCGTCACAGGAAGAGGGAATATAGCAGATTAATGAACCCGACGCATGCCCGACTGGAGTCCGGAAAATGAGGACAATCTTGGCCATCTGCCTTTCACTTGACACTCTTGTAGACAGCGACGACGCTCTCGCCGAGCCATGAGGCTGTCTCTAGCATCGTATTCGATTGGACCCCAATGTGGGTGGGAGGGTGGCAAAAGGATGGGCAAGCGAATCTCTCGCCAGTACTAAGTTAATCTTCGAAACTCCATGATTCATTGGGCAGGACGCTGAACTAGTTAGTTAGATGGTGCCTATCTGCCTGCCAACCTGTTGACTGCCAGCCCCGCTGGTCCCTCAGGTTGGTGTTATTTCGTCATGGCGCCAGCGCTTAGAGGGGGGGGGCTGAGCTGCGATCCCCAGCCCAGCACTGCCATCCATCTCAAACTCAGCCGCTTACGGATTGGCCTGGCGCCGCAATTCTCACTGCTGACCTGGAGCAAAAGCAAGAAAGCTTTTGCGAGGTCGCAGCGGGGTTCCCACATACACGGCCGGCAGCGACAAGTCCCAGATCGAGAAGATGCACACAGGCTGCTCCGATGAGCACAGCGACGGTTCAGACGCCGCAGCAACAGACGCCGCCGCCGTCGTCGCGGCCGCTGCGTGCTGCATCTGCGCAGGGCTATAGGCAGCATCTACGAACAAGAAGTTCTCCTCCTCCCCCTCCTCCGACGGCGCGCAGTGCGTCGCATCCTCATCCGAGCCGGCCACACAAGGACGTGGCGATCGACAAACATGTCGAGTCCGTTCGAATCAGACAAGTCCTTTCTCCCGAAGCGATGGCCAAAGATGCTGGCATCAAGCAGCGGCCCGCCTTGTCCTCCCCACACTTGACGGTCACGGATTTCGAGCTGATGAGGACACTGGGAACCGGTAAGGATCGCTCGATCGAACACGGCGCGCCGGTGTGGCTTCGAAGCTGACAAGCATCGCGTTTGGAGGCACTTTTGCTCGGGTCTGGCTCTGCCGGTTTGCCCATCCGCGTCCGGACGATGGGGACAAAGTCTTCGCGCTGAAGGTGCTGAAAAAGGTCGATGTCATCAAGCTGAAGCAAGTCGAACACGTGCGAAACGAGCGCAATGTCCTGGCCGCCGTCGCGGGGCATCCATTCATCACGACCCTGATCGCCTCGTTCTCCGATGAGACGTCGCTGTATATGCTGCTGGATTACACGCCGGGTGGAGAGATCTTCTCATACCTCCGGCGGGCCCGGCGCTTCCCCTTCTCGACCGTCCAATTCTACGCGGCCGAAATCACGCTCATCTTGGCCTATCTCCACGAGGTGCAACATGTGGCCTATCGCGACCTCAAGCCGGAAAACATCCTGCTGGACGTGGACGGCCACTTGAAGCTCGTGGACTTCGGCTTCGCCAAGTACCTGCCGCCGGCCCCGGATCCACCGCATGGGAGCAGTACTCACCACGATGTGCCCGTGAAGGAACCGGGCGGCGAGCATGTGGACATGCCCGCGCCCGCTCATGGCGCCGGCGTCACCTACACTCTCTGCGGCACACCCGAGTATTTGGCGCCAGAAGTGATCCGCAACACCGGCCATGGCACGGCCGTGGACTGGTGGGCCCTGGGCATCCTGGTATATGAGATGCTGATCGGACAACCGCCTTTTTGGGATCAGAATCCGATGCGAATCTATGAGCAGATCGTGGCAGGCCACATCCGCTTTCCCACCGCGCACCCGTCGCAGGGCCATCGACACAGTCTCCACGTCCCTCGGGCCGCACGCGATTTCATTCTCGCTTTGTGTAAAACGGATCCCAGCCAGAGGCTCGGCCACATCGCGGGGGGGAGCAAGAGAGTGATGGAGCATTATTTCTTTGATGGCATCGACTGGGACGAGATCTACTTTCGCAAGACGCGAGGACCGATCATTCCCCGGGTTGAATGGGCCGGGGATGCCGGTAATTTTGACGAATATCCTGACCCCATCGAGGGGGAGGAGAGTGAAGGCGGCCGGGGCCGGTACACCAGCGAGATGAGAGACGAATGGGAAGAGGCGTTCAAAGATTTCTAGAGCTCTCGAGAAGTCGATGCCGTCGAGGGATCCCGCCGAGTGTGATGCCGACGATTGGGGACGATTACGCCGCGGTGTGACTCCCTCTCGACCCAAGGCTATATCATGAACATGGGTCCGTGCGACCATGGGATCCGCCTGTCCGGTGGTTCGCTGTGGTGTTTTTTTGGCGTCTTGGACCGGAAAGGGGACGGGAAGGAAGGGGAGGGAGGGAGCGGTGGAAGCGGAAGTTTGGCTTGCGATATCATGAAACTTGAGCAAAGTATATACAGGACAGGGACGTGGGAAGACGGATCTGGATATTCACTTTCGTTGAGGGCGGAGGCTGTGAGGAGGTGGTCTGGAGAATAAAATCTAGTGGGACGTCGAGGAATTTCAACAGACGTCCCAATCGGCACGTATAGGATCGGGGAAGCCTCAGCCATACTGAGGTTGGTGGTAAGATGCATGTACGAGTCAAGGCAGAGAATATGACACTGTACATGAATTCTCTCGTGCAATACCACCGGTTGGGATCGTCATGGATTGTCCACGATGGCACTTGGTTAGCTCGTATACAGTTGGAGACAGATAAGGCTGAATATTGCAGTCAAGAACGCTAACATGGAGTTGACGATCATCCGAACTCCAACGCCGCCAAATCCGGTTCATCGGTTGCCTGACCATCTATCTGTCGCCATTCATCAACTCCCGCGTATTCGTGGTCTGTGAGCTGCCATCACTCCGGCACGCTGGCGATCGAGCAGACCTCGTTCGGATCGTCGGCGGTCACATTTCTCTGCCTGCCACACTTCTCTCCCCTTCCATGATGGCGACGAGAGAGCAAATCCAGCAGATCCGCGACTTCACTGGGGTCGATGAAGCTGGTGCCAGGATCCTCCTCCAAGTATGTTGGTGGTCGAGTGGGCGACGGAAGAGCAGACGCTGACGATGCTGGGTTGGGCAGAAAAGTAACAACGACGTGAACACGGCGGTCAACTCGTTTTTTGAGGATCCGACTGAATCCCTGAAGGAAGCGGTCCGTCATTGAATCGAACGCGGTCGGGATGACACTGATCCATTGCAGCCCCCCGCGAACCAGTGGCAATATCAGGACAACATCCCCTGTAAGACACACAAGCTCTCACGGTGTTCGCCATGGCAGGAACTGATGTTGACACGAGCATTCCGAATAGATGCCGACGACTCAAGTACTGGCGGCATGCCTGCCATGTCCCGTCCTCCTTCTCGAGTCGACAGCGGAAAGCCGATCGTGGATTTGTCTGGTGCCCACGCCGAAGGTAGAAGAAGCTGGATGGCCCACTCATCGGTCTCGACTGACACCCCCTCAGCGTCGGCCAGCAATGTCCTGTCATTAAAAGAGCAAGAAGATATGAATGACCCCGAGATGCAAAGGGCCGTGGCCGAGTCGATGCGTGACTGCCTCCCCGAGCAAGAGAATGGGATCACTGCCACCACGACGGGACCACATTTCGGCCCTGCCCATCGCGCCTACTATGACCCATCGTCGTGGGCGTTGACGACCTTTTCCACGTCGCGAGAGATTATCGATCATCCTCCGGCGTCCAAACGACGCCGAATCAGGGACGAGCCTGCCTTTTTACGCGGCTCTCCCGACACCGACTACGTGGCGGCTCTGCTCACCATCTACCACAGCATTCCCCTTGCTCGCGAGGCGTTGCTCATGCCGAGCCTGCGGGTGCTGACGTACGGGTACGATTCGTCCTGGTGGTCGGGCACGAGCAATGAAAACACTAAATCCCTGGCGACCGATAGTTCCGTCGTGATCGACCCGGACAGCCGCAATTTGCTCGCGGAGATCCAGTGCCTGATGGCCTTCTTGGACCACACCGATCGTGCCTACGGGAGCGTGGATGCCCTCGCCGACCTGCAAAAGTTCCGGACGTTTGAGCCCGAGACGCCGTTCACGCGCCTCCTGGAAGCCTGGAGAGACGCGGCCCTGGCCCAGAGTCCCGACGAGCCGTTGACACAGATCTTCAACTCGGTGGCCATGAAGGATCCGGGCTTTGTCAACTCGCCGCCCATCGAGAAGAATCTGGTCTCTCTGGAAACGCCGGTCAACCGCATCCCCGGACAGACGATCGTCGACCTCCTCGACCATACGGTGTGGAACGACACGGCCGAAAATATCGACGACGTCTGGATTGACCAATGCGCCGACGTCTTCACCATGCGGCTTTTTGATCCCGGGCTCGCCAAAGAGGGGTTGGGTCTCAGCGCCAGCCCGACCTGGTACCCGGACCGTTATCTGTACGAGTTGCGCGACGTCACGCGGCAGATGAGGAGAGAGATGCAGGTCTTGCGCCGCGAGATTGATCAGTGTACCGCCATCCAGCGACGGTGTGAATTCGTGCAGGGGCCGGACCGAAGAATCCTCAAGATTCGCGACATCCTCGACGCCGCGTCCAAAGCCTCGGTCGCCGCGCTAGGAGAGAAGGCCACGCCGGCATCCAATGGGTTTTACGACAGTCATCGTGCGCCGTCGTCGTCCGGTCCCTTCCCGACGGCCGACGTACGAGAAGTGGGATCGGAATTGCAAAACACGCTCCGACGAATTGAACGCAAGCTGAATGCGCTGGAGCAACGGAAATGCGAGCTGCGCACGGAAATGAGGAAGATTGCGCTCGCCCTCACGCAGCCCTCCTCGGACCGTGCTCAGCCACAGCCCCATCGCCGGTACGTCCTCCAGGGCGTGTCGACGAAGCCCGAGATCATGTATCTCCGCCGTCGACCACGCCAGGATCTGATGGAGCTGGAAACCGAGGATTTAATTGAACTGGAAAGCGACGGAGATGAAGATGACGGCCACCACCGGGGACCCCCGGCGTCTGCTGCTGCTGCCGCCGACGCCGCCCATGGTGATGACTGGGAGTGGTGGCGGATTTCCTGGCGACACGATGAACTGCCCACGGCGCCAGCCCCCCGAACAATGATCGGACCGGTCACGCAAGCAGAAGCCGAGGCCGGCCGGGACCATCATGGCGAGGCGGAGAATGGGGAAGAGAAGGGCTCAAGACCATATCGGATAAAGAAAGTGGAAGAAAACGACGTGCTGGCCGCCATCAGGTGGGAGCACAACTGTGTGGTCCTGGTCTACGCCAGCGACCGTGCCATGGCGGTCCCGCCCAGCAAGCTGAATGTGGCCCTGAAACATTTTATTGACCAGGACAACCAAGCGTTTGCGGAAGAATTGCGTGAAGAGCAGCGACCAGGACAGCAGAGTGAAGACGACACCGACGTCGGATTCGAAGATGTCGTGCCCTTAGGGAGTCAGGTTGGGCCGACCAGCACCAGCACGCGCCAGGCGACGCCGATGTCCATGTCGAGTCCGGCCACACGAGATGAAGATGGGCAACCGTCGCCAAAGAGAGCCAAAGAGCATGACTTCCGCGACGAAGAGGTGGCCAATCAGCCGCTGCCGCTGCCGCCGCCGCCGTCATACGAGGAGAGCGTTGGCGGGCGGGAGATGCAGGAACGAAAAGGAAACAAAATCGGTCTCTACGCCGAACAAATGCTGCGAAAGTACGGCCACGATCTCGACCAGGACGTGGGCGGCGAGGACGAGGACGAGGACGGCAGTGGACGACCCTTCATGCACATTGAGCATTCCACAGACGGGGTGAGATGAAGGGTCAGGCGATTGCTCGATGACGGTGGTGCCGTGGTGGTCCTCCATCTTCGAACAGACTGACCGGGCCAGCTTTCACACTCATGAGCCAACCATCGCGGCGGGCCCTTCATGTCCTTCGGTCCCCTTGGCCGAGCCTTTGCGACGCTTGCCCCTGCACGGCATCATTTCATCCACCACTATCGATGGTCGCACACACCACGCCGCGCGGGACATCCATGCAGGAGGCGCGGGGGACCGTGTCTCCCGTCTCGTAGCTCCTGCACCGAGTGAAACGAGTCTGTCCGATGGAGACGAGCACGCAAGCACCGCCGGCGTCGAAGGGGTGTCGACTTGACACGATACTCGGACAGCCCAGCCGGCGAGAATTGACCAATAAAGCTTGGATGGCGGCCCCTGCGCGTGTGAATCCAATAGTCTTGCCTGGCCGGGCTTCCTCCTTGCTGACTGCGCCTCGACTCCCTCGACCCAACCCCACCACACACCTCTTTAGCTGCGTACCCCAGTCACGTCCGGATAAGCAAGAGGAATGCTCGCCCTGGCCCAGCGGCCCAGGAGGCAACAGGCGGGACAACATCCATGGCACCATGTGCGCGCTCTTCAGGTGTCTTTCCAGTCTGTCCTTCTTCCCACGGTCCGTTGACGGCCTGTAAAGCCATTTGGCGGGGGCCGGCCGCACTGGAAGCGTTGAATGTCGCAGCTGCACGTGAGACCAGTTCGGCCCTGCCATCGACGTCCCAACGAGTTCGCGCCTCTGGTTTCAATTTCCTGCATGGCCCAACGTCCTGGATGTCGCGACGTCTTTGGGGTACGTCGTCGTCCCTCGCCTGGGGCGGGAGATCCCCAGTCGTCGGTGTGCGTGCCGGTTCTGTTTCCGCGCTGATAGGCCGGCCGGATCGGGGATGTCTAGGTTCCGCAAAAGCGGTTCTGGGAGAAAGGGCATTGTTAGCGGACGTGGGGCGCGTGGTGGAGCTGGCCCAACGCTGTTGTTGAGTGGCTGGGGGACCTGCGTGCAGGCCTCCTCCTTGCTGAAGACGGCGCCGATACTGGTGCTGCAGCGCTCGAGCCGCCGAAAGACGAGAGACGAGGGGGGGATGAGGAAGAGCGGAGATGAGGGAGTGCAAACGGGGGGAGAACACACCACCACTACTGCTGCTACTACGGCGACCCCGAGCCTAGTTTGATGCACGATACCAGTGACTGAGTCGCCGCTCTATGAAGCGCTGTGTGGCCGTCTGCTGCGAGTTATGGCTGTATGGCATAGGAGTAAAGTGCAGATCTGCAGCAAAGGGGGGAGGTTGCGCCGGAGCAAGGCCTAGTCTCTGCATCCACGTTGGCGCTTTTGGCGTGGTGGCTGCCAAGTGCCTTGCCAGCCATGCAGTTCTGGGAGACAGTGCCTGACAGCCCTGGCCCAGGTTTGTTCTTGCAGCACATTCAGCAGCAGCAGCAACAGGACAACCACATCTTCTCTCCACTTTTTTCCAACCCACAGGGCGCCCTGATGCATGCCCGTGCCCACCATGCCGGCGAGCTGCTACCAAATGTCCTAACCCATGCCGACGCCCGAAGCCCGCCTCATGCGATTCTGTCCAGGTACACATGCACGGAGGGCAACTGGTGCAGCTGTCGGAACTCTCACTTCACACCTCACGCGCAGGCCCTCTCTCCCTGACCTGGTGCTTGGCATGATCATGGACCGAGCCAGCTCTTCCTCCTCCTCCACCACCACCGCCACCACAGCGTGTGGCCTTTTGAGGCGATCGCGGCCGCGCATGTCCAGAGCGGTTGCAGCCTATCTCAGGTCCAGCTGGTCGTGGCGATCTCGATTCGAGTATCTGACCTGCGCCTCGAGCTTGGGCCCGGGCCCGCCTTGCAAGCCACAAACCCCGTCCTTCTGCACGGGATTGGCAGGATTGATCCTCCCTCCCAAGGGTCAACAGAGTGCTAGTCTAGCTTATCGCTGCTATCGACTGGCCATTTGACGCCGCCAAAATATTCCGCGTCACTATCCCACCTTGAACCTCTTTCCTCTTCGCCATTCTTCACCCTGGCCGGCCTGCCTGAGCCTGTCCGTCTGTATTCTGTGTCGGTCATCACGACTGCTGCCACCGCCGCCGCTACCATCGCTGTCCGTGTCATCTCTCTGTCCGTCATCATATTGGAGTCCGTGTCTGTACCGACATAGCCTGGGGCGATCGGATCTACGCTGTGGCCGTCCGTGGATCGGAACTAGCACGACCTCACGCCTCACGACCTCACGACCTCTCATTGAAATCCGGCTCGACGGGGTGACCGCGTGGGATCAGCGTCCACCGTTTTTGGCCCTTCTCGACCGTCTCCCGGTGTGAGACACGATCGTCTTCATATCACACAGGATCCCCGTCTCCCGTAATGTGACGCGTCACGGGCGCCTTTGTATCACCCGTTCTACTGCCGCAGAACCATATCGCAGAGCAAGATCCGGCGGTGTCTTTGCGCCGATCAATTGGCACGATCTGTTTCCGTGGCCGTCCACATCATCTTCCAGCCTGTCTCCTGAGGAACATTTCGCCGCGCGACCAATCGACCGTGGCCTCCTTCTGACGCCCAAAGGTCCCGTCCATCGATCCGAGGCCCTCCGGGTCGAATAAAGTATGAGCGCGATTTCTTTCAGCCCGGCCGAGTCGCGATTGCACCCGACTTTGTCGAGTCCATATAGCTTCTCGCATATGTCCCCGGAAGCGAGCATGGACCGAAGAACGTCTGGCATGGCCGAAAGTGTCTCGGGGCTACCCACCATCTTGTTGCGGAAACTCCCTCGGAACACGACGGCCGAGGCGGTGCGGACGATGCTGCTCTTCGCGAAAGATCTCAAGGATACCGAGATCGTGGCGAACGAGTACGATGAGGATGTCGGCTTCGTCACGGCCATTGCGCGCTTCTCGTCCATGATGGGCGCCGCGGAGGCGCAAGCCATGCTGGACGGCAAGCCTAACACGGCGGGACAAGCCAACATGATTGTCGAAGTCGTCAGCGGGTCGTCCCTCGGCCCAGCCGTCCGGCGGAACACGATGGATCCCCTGGCGTCGCGCAAGGCGGCACAATCGGTGTCTCCGCCGCTGCCAACGACCCAGAAATCTTCACGGTTCAATGGCACCTTTCAGACGATGGAGAAAATTTCGCCTCCGCTGATGGGGTCGCCCCCGGAACATTCGTCGTCGTCGTCGTCGGCCGCGGAAACGGCCTCTCATCTCCAGACCCTGTTTTCCCCCCAGTCTCCCATCGCCAATGCGATCCAGGACCGGTCTCGGGTGAGCGGCAAGAAAGTGATCGATGAAGATGGCGGCGATGACGAGACGGGAGAGCTCCTCAAAGACCCGTTGGCCTACATGAACAGCTCGACCAGCAACAGCACCCGAAGCGCGCCCCATGCTTCCCGGGTCCTCACGGCCGCCTTCTCGGCGCTGTCGTTGAACACCAACCTGGCCAGTTCGTCCCCGGCGAGTTATGTCTCCCCACGGTCGGCCGCCGTGCCGTCTCGCACACCCCATTCGACTTTTTCGCCCACCATGGGGCCCAATGCGGGCTATTCGGTGGGCGGCCAGCATCATCTCCGCCACAACTATCCCCCCGTGAACCCGGCCGACCAGAACCCGCCGTGCAATACGCTGTATGTGGGGAACCTCCCGATCGACACGTCCGAAGACGAGTTGAAGGCCATGTTCTCGAAGCAGCGCGGCTACAAGCGCCTGTGTTTTCGAACCAAGCAAAACGGGCCCATGTGCTTTGTCGAGTTCGAGGACGTGTCGTTTGCCACCAAAGCGCTCAACGAACTCTACGGGGCCCAGCTGCACAACAGCGTCAAGGGCGGGATCCGCTTGAGCTTCTCGAAGAACCCGCTCGGTGTCCGCGCCGGCCAGCCCGGCAGTAGCACCAACCCCACGACCACGATGAGTCCTTCAGGACCGATAACTCTGGCGGGATTTAGCAACATCGCTCCCGGCGCCTTCTCCACGGCCAACGGACCGCCACCCGGCCTGTCGGTGCCGCCGGGCTTGAATATGTCCATGGCCGGCCTCAACGGGCCCGTGTCCGCACCCACGGTGAACGGTCCCTTTGTCGGCCAAAACCTGGGGATGGGGGGACCGGCGATGCATGGCGTGCGTGGGATGCAGATCAACAGCGCGTCGAGCGGGCCCGGCATGACGGGCCTGTATCCAGACTATATGATGGGTCGATGATGGGTGCCATGTCCTCGAGGGAGGGAGAACGGGCACCGCCGTCGTGGGTATACGGTGGATCGGCTCCCGTTGCATACCGCTGGGCGTCGACGCGGGCGTGGATTCAGCATCAGTTTGGTATGATGGCGCTTCTCCAGGCATTTCTTCCGCGGTGGAGAAATACGCGGTCGGGTCGTTTCACGAGCATTGGTCCTTTTGTGTTTCTGGTTGAGCAAGAGAGATTCCCCATTCAGCAAACCACGAGCAAGCGATTTGGCGTTTTCATCACGGTGAGGCAGCGGAGGGCTCATGCACGTTTGGTTCCTTTGTCCCTTTGTACACTGTCCTTTTCGACATTTTGCTTCTCGGCGCGACACGTTCATTGTTCTGGTGGTAGCATTGGCCCGCCGGGTCCATTAGGGAGGAGATTGCTGCCGACGTCGACCGGTGCGCAGGACATGCGCCCTCGGCGACCGAGGCCATACATCTTGTGTTATTGTGCAGCAGCCACGGGTTGAGGCATGTTTCATAGCGACAGATACACGTCCTGCAGGCATGGGGGGATTAATGAGACCATGAGAGTATTATGTCACCGCTCAAGTGAATTCGCAATCATTACACCATGCTGATGACATGACTGCATCTAGACGGACTTCATCTCGGACTGCATCTAGACGGACTGCATCTCGGACTGCATCTAGACGGACTGCATCTCGGACTGCATCTAGACGGACTGCATCTGGACGGACTGCATCTAGACGGACTCCATCTAGACGAACTGCATCTAGACAAACTGCATCTGGACGGACTGCATCCAGACAAACTCCAAACGACACAGGAAGCCTGAGGTCGGTCGTGGAGACAAGGAACCAAGCGTGTGGACCAACCCAGTCTGGCCGCGAGAAATCTCATGAGCTAAGAAACCGGGCGAGGATCAGGTGGGTTCGCCAACTCGACTCAGATCAATCAAAGACCGATTTCAGTTGACTAGGTGTGACTAACTCCAGTATTTTTGTCTTCCCCTGCCGCAGCCCTGCCTGACAGGGCCAGGGCCGGAAAGAAGAACGGGAATTTGCGGGCGTGCACTGACAACTGGACTGAGCCAGTGGTCCCAGTGGTCCCAGCACAGCAGCTGAAACTCGGAGCCCAGAGGGACAACGCAAGACAATAGAGGCTGCAGCGGCAAGCGTCGGCAAGTGCAAGTCGTAAAGATATATCATATGCTTCAGGTCGTACTAATCAACAGTTCCAGGAAGTAGCCGGACGCCAGCACGCCAGCACGCCAACCACCGCGTCCTTCACTCTCGCCGTCCCCTTCGGCCATGGATTCGACAGGATGGGCATCCCACTGATTCGACGTCTCTCCCTCCGCAACAGAGGTCATAGCACCAGCTCGCACCATGTTGGAGGTGCGGGAGATGGTGTTGATCCAACAGATGCTGATGGAGCGACTGCTGGTGTAGGCGTGCTGGCGGTGCTGTCGCTGGTGCTGGATTTGGCCAATAAGCGGGGCCGCGCTAAGTCCAAGTGCCAGCCCCAGTCCCCAGGCCACCCAGTTGGCCACGAATTCGACCATCAAGGAGGAGACCCAAGTCAAATTGGTCAAAGTCTCAGTGGACACACCAGCCTGAGCTCAGCACCAGCCGCACCAGCCGCCACCGCCGCGGCCGGTGCTCCCGCCTCATTCCCCAACTGCGACTCTGGCGGGCAGGACGGCGTTGGTCCGGTCTCCGTCCACGAGACAGGCGCAGAGACAAAGCCAGAGGCAGAGACAGACGCAGACACCGAGGCAGAAGACGCTGGCGCTGACGAGTCTGACTTCCTCCCCTCCCAGCGGCACCGCCAGCCTCGCCGTCGGGTTCTTCCGCCCCTGCGGCCATGCCCCAGATATGATACCGGGCCGGTTCAAATGCAGAGAAAAATATGGGTGAAGCGACCCGGCGCTTCTCCGACCCGGGTCGAGGTCGCGGAAGATGACCTCGTCGACAATGTGCGGGATGTCGTCCTCGCCAAATACGCCAACTCGCTCGGCAGGACGGTCGACTCGCCGGACATTGCCCTCAAAATCATCAGCCGCGACCAGAGCAACAAGGCCTTGGTCAACGAGCGCCTCCTCGGCCCCGAAGAGCCCATTGGCAGGACCCTCGACACCTATTATCCTGGTGGTCAAACGGTCGACGAAGCCCTCATCATCGAAGTGCCCCAACGGAGAACTCCTCGCCCTTCGCCGCGGACGGGCAATCATCACATCGCCTACTATCTACCTGAGTCATACCGACCCGACGATGCCGCACGAGAATATTTCCCTCCGATGCCACTGCATTCGCCTCATGGCTCTCTCGTCGCCCATCCGAACGGTCACTCTTCCGTGCACTCGATGGCCGTCTTGACGACCGGTCAATTGCCTCCCTTACCCAGTCCGGGCGGCGGTCACGGTGCGAGACGATATGCCCGGCCCAAGTACGGCCGGCAACACACGAGTAGTCCGACCATCGTGCACAACCAGGCGCCCAATGGCGGACTCATCGGTATGTATGGAAGCCTCGGGACGACCTCGCTAAGTGAAGTAGAACCGAAATCACAAATCAACGGAGCACCGGTCGCCCCCTCCCTTCCCACGCCGCCGGTCCCCGTCGCCAATGAGCATAAGCCCTCCATCACGCCGCCGAACCGAACATCGTCTCCCCGCCCGGGGCAAAGGGCGCGGAAAAGGAAGAATCTGAGCGCGGCTCGGTCGACCAATGGTGACCTGCCGCCGCCGCCGAAACCCGCGTCGGCGGCATTGTTGGACGGGACGGTCCCGCCGATCAACGTGTTGCTGGTCGAAGACAATGTCATCAATCTGAAACTGCTGGAAGCGTTTATGAAACGGCTCAAAGTGCGGTGGAAATCGGCCATGAATGGCAAGGAAGCTGTGGCCGTATGGAGGACCGGTGGCTTTCATTTGGTGCTGATGGACATCCAACTCCCGGTCATGAACGGACTCGAGGCCACCAAAGAAATCCGCCGGTTGGAGGCCGTGAATGGAATCGGCGTCTTCAGCGGCAGTCCCATCGACGGCGGTCAGAAGATGGCCCAGCGTCATTGCGATGGTGCGGGCCAGGCCGATGATCGACTGGATCGGAGTTTATTCAAGAGTCCGGTCATCATTGTCGCCCTGACGGCCAGCAGTCTGCAAAGCGACCGGCATGAGGCCTTGGCGGCCGGTTGTAATGACTTCTTGACCAAGGTGAGCATGTCGTTTCCCGAGATATTCGACCATACTGACGCCGTCAGCCGGTCAACTTTGTGTGGATGGAACGGAAGGTGACCGAATGGGGCTGCATGCAAGCACTGATCGATTTTGACGGATGGCGAAAGTGGAAGGATTACGCCAACGAGAAGGAGTCTGAGGATCCCGCGAAGAAAGCGGCGGAGGAGAAAGAGGAAAAGGCCAAAACCAAAGCGGCGTTGAAAGCCATGTTTGCCAAACCACCGCCGAGTCTCAAGAAGGACAAGGATGGTGGAGGGGGAGGGGAAAGGGCGCCGACGTCGAGTGGCCAGAATCAGACCGGGACCGCAGCACCAAAGAAGCCGTCCAGCGGTGCGGGAAGGGGTCACAAGAGTAATAAGAGTGGGAGCACCGGAGCCAATCCGACGCTGGAGAGTATGATTGAGGTCGATGAGAAAGGATCGTGACCCACGGAAGGCCGAGTATGAAGAATGAGCGGGACTTCAAACCGGGAGGTGGCCGTCTTTTCATCTTGCTGAATGGAGCCCGGCCAGTGAGGGATTCGGGCCAAGTCGGGACACTGGTTCATGTCTGAGCATTATTGTCGAGCGTTGAAGCGAGTTCCAAGTTGATTTACGTACATGGGTATGGATGTTTGTGGAGAGACTGGTCAAAAGGCGTTTGTCCGGAAGGCATCTATGTTCCAAGTTTCGGCTACATGTTGAGACTCGCTGACACATGAGTGTAAGTGTGTCTTCACAAGATAATTTTCTTGAATCAAACATCGTCACGCAAGTCGACGCTCGAGCGATGGAGAAGCTCAAATTGTCTATATTATATATCTAGGTACCCGGACACGGGACGATTGTGAAGATAAGAGTAGTCCCTTTGGTCTCGCTTTCTTTCCTTCCATATTCACCAGCCACTCACTCTAGCCAGCTTCTGGAACTCGGAAGGTTGATAAGGTGGTTAGACAGGATAGGTAAGATATGTGACACTGGTTTGGAACTCTGAAATTGGTTGCTGCTACTGGTATTTGGAGGGAATGACTCGGGACCGCCTGCACCCTTAGTTAACTCTTCCGCTCTTGATCACTCCCTAGCTGATCACTCCCTAGCCCTCTTATTTACCTGAATTCTCCATTAAACCGGTATCGATAGCTACCTGCTTAACGCCTTGTACGACCATTCCTGCCAAGGAATGGCGTGGTGCAGGCGGTCCCGAGGCAGACTCAGCAGCAGCGGTCTTCGACTGGGTTCCTCTCTACCCTTTATTCATGATGTAGCTTCAGTTTCTACAGCAGATCTGCTTAGCAATGTCTTTCGGCTTTGCTATAGGCGATTTTATTGCCGTGTTGGGTCTCATCGAACGTGTTGCCATGAAGTGCGAAACTACAAGAATGCGCACGCCCACTTCCAGCAGCTGCAGGTTGAGCGTGAGCTGGTTCGAAACACGATACTCTGTATTCTTCAAACAGAGCCCACGGAAGGTGAGAACCTTGATCGTATCAGGGCAATTGCAATACACTGCTACCAACCGCTTCAAGTGTTCATCAGCAAAATGCGGTTCAAGGAGAGCAGCCTTGGGCACTTTCGTACAGCGGGAACGCTAGGAGCTGTGGGCGCATGGCTGCATTGGTCGATGGTCGCGGAGCAGGACGTTGACGACTTGCGCAAGGTCATTCTCTCTGAGATGGTGGCGATTAATATGCTGCTGAGCGTGCAACAACTATAAGATGGGCAGCTGAAAAGGGAAAGAATTCTGCTAACTGGCTCTGACCTGCAGGACCTATCTGAAGCGGCTCTCCGCCCAGGATCCGCAGCAGACAAAAATTCAATCTGCACATGCTGCCGAACGCTCCAAAGTCCTCCAACAGACGTCTGCGATCCTGGACTTGGTCGCACCGACTCCAGACGCTATTGCTGACCTGCGCTCCTTGATTTCTCCATGCGGAGAACGGCAGGTCATCCAATCTGATCGCATCAAACGGGAGTTTGCACATACGACAGCTCATCTTCAATCGATCTCCCTTTACTGCGAACGTGCTTTGATGATTGCGCGCCAGGGAGCGCTCGGATTAGTCGAGCAATCATGCAGTTGCTTTCTCTTATGCAGGATATGAGAAAGCTCATACAAGCGTATTGACGACCAACTCACCTAACTCTGCCCCATTATTGGTAACAACAAGCAGGCTAGCACATTGCTCGAGAGAAATGCTAGAAGCGATTGCTCGCAATACGTATGTGGCCCCAACTTCATTCATATATTACATTCCTAACTGTCTACATCGCTGCAGCCGCATGCTTCTTGACATCTCCAGCCAGATGAAACGAGTTATTCGCGCAATCGAGTCCATTCCGCTGCACCTGACTCTAGATATCGTCCGCTTGGATGATGCCCTCGGTGAGAGCTGGGCGTTGCCCTTTCAAGCTTGCACAACATGGACGGTAAGGCTCCACAAATTCTAGATCGCGTTTCAACTCACGTTCAAAGTCGTTCAAGAACTTACTGCAAATCGTGGTTTATGGCAACGGAAGGCCAGTGGCCCGCCGCATTGTATCCGACCAATTTGTCATCCTCTCTGCAAAAACTGGCCAGGCACTCCAGCCTTACATGTGAGAACATGCCGTCAAAGCTGGTATTCACGGCCATCAAGCCATGGTTGTCACCGAATTGTCCTCCGGGAAGAAGAAATGCCCCTATCCTTCCTGTGATGGATCAGCTACGGAAGAATCCGATGTAAATAAGGCGAAGGTTTGGTATGTCATTCTTGGTCAGCCCTATCCGCTTGGTTGTTGTTATACCATTGGTTGACTTAGCACACAGCTCTAAATGCGGACGATGGTCCATGACTGAGCAGAAGGCCGAACCTTTATTACAGGTGCATGAGACAGTGGTGCCGGAAGAAATGAGAGTACCCCAAGAACCAAACTGCGTGGTCACGTCCTGAAAGCGCCCGCAGGACCGCAAGCATTACCAGCAGTGAAGCCTGCGGACGAAGACCTTCAGCCTTTCCGTCGAATACACACTTATGAACCAGTCAAGCAAATGGAATCTTTGGAAGAGACGAATGAAACATTCCGAAGAGATCAAACTCATGCTCGAGCAAACCAATATCTCGGCTGGTGGTGGCTCGATCAAGATTTGGACTCGGCTATTCACTTCTTAGAACAATCAGGTGTGATGATAGTGACGATTTGCAAAAATGCGACTAAAGTTCCTGTGCAGATCCATCTGACTCTCAGACTTGGTATCTTCTCGGCCGGGCCTATATTCAACGCGAGGAGATTGAGAAAGCACACAGTGCTCTCCAACAAACTGTCTACCGCTCTGAAAGCTGTCCTACATATTGGATAACAGTGTGCATAATGTTTTACCAAATGTACCAATACCGCGATAGTTTGGACGCAATTGCCTGTGCAATTCGCCTGAATTTCACTATATGGGAGGCCTGGTACAATATCGGGGTTCTGGTGAGCTGACATTTCCATTAAATCTGCTTGAAAAGTTGATGGTAATAATAGTACGATGAATGCAACCAAATTGATGCTCTCGAATGTTACTTGAGGTGTGTGGAACTGAATTCCGAATGCGACATGGCCAGAAAGCGAGTTGAAGAACTGCGACTCCAACAAACAGTTGGAAAACCTGATTCTGGAAACTACCTTAAGCAAAAACGCCTAATGGCTGACTGCCTACTATTGCATGTGTCCACTGATACCCAGGTGATTGAGAGCAACCATGACATTGTAATTAAGCCTCTACTCTTCGAACATGATCCGGACGATGACTGGGACTGGGATACTGATCCGGACGATGACTTGAATCGTGATCATGACGGCAGCGACCAAAAGACTTAGAATAGAAATTACAATGCTCAAAGTCACCGCTTGGCGTCCAAATACCGAGTCCTTGACTGCTCATACGTTGTCTTGTAGAGTTGGCCAAATATATGGCGTAGGCCTGACTCGAGTAGTAAATAGCGGTAAGCTGAATGACTCCGGATAGCCCCATTTGACCGCACCATACGAGTTCCTTCCATCTCCTCTTCTCATTCAGACAGTCTATATAGAGTAGACAGAAGCTCTCCCAGAAGGACGAGAGCGGGGATGTCCAAGTAGGCCACTTTACTGCACAAGCTCAGTGATATCCTTTGGGCTTTGTCAGCAAACCTGTGACAGACATAAACTCCTGGAGCTCCAAACACCACAGGAGCCGTTCCTCACGGACAACAATTGGTTGTGATGTGTCTCCGGAGTCAAATAGGCTGTACCTGTTTGGTCTGTCAAGACTTACTGTGGGCTGGATGAGCTTGACAGTTTAGGCCTGAGATTGGCAGAAAGCTCAAGTCGCGTGACAATGCATGTCTGCTCCAAGATCGACAGCAGCCAGGGGATGCAGGTATCCGTTCCAGCGGCCGGGAGCAAGTAGACTCCGGCGCCTAGCGGCGGTAATGACAACTCTGGATCTTACTTGCTCAATTTGGACAGGGGAACGTCCAGCTGCCAATGCTCAGTCTCATGATGGAGCGTGACAATGGTGGCGATACACTGGCCATGTCCCAACTAGGGTGCACATCATCCGTTCTCCCCCTGTCTTCCTCCGAGGGTTGAGGAACACGCCAAACGCGTGGTGGAGAGAGGGCTTCTGATGATGCACGACGCCGCATGTCCGGAAATGCCGAAGCTGTTGAACGGTTCATTTTCCTCCGCCGATCCTGGTTGAGGAAATGTACGACCAATCATCTGACTCTGCTCGGGTCTTTGAGGCAGTGCTCCGTTGTGACTTCAACGTCTACATGGTGAATCCTTTGTCGTGCCGAATTCTATTATATTGCCAAAAGATCGTCTTATATCACTCCGGCGAGCTGGTCTAGTTGACAACAGCCTTTCTAGACAGGCACAGAAAGAAAGAGAGGGTGACAGTCCCGCTCACCAATACGATCAAAAGCGTATCGTGGGATAGACATTGTGGCACATCGAGATGGGGTGCCGTGGAAGACTTGTATATAAGACTTTGGCGTTGGCTTCCCGGTCACTTTCCCGGTCACATTTGGGCGGAATGTTCGCCTTGACGTCGCGCTACCCAAAATCACCCTACCAACGACTGGAGGGTCTATTAAGATTGGCCTTATAGACCCCAGCATCACGAAACATTCCTCTTTGGCCACATTCAAGTTCTGCATTATTTGCTTTCTAGAATATAACGATGGCCCTCCCATTACAAGAACAAATCGGTCATTGCTTGACAATATACTGTTCCTTCCCCTCCTCATATCGACTTCCAACGCTGACCGTGTCAGCAGCTGCCTTCTCAACCGCCATGGGGAAGCAAACAGTCATGTGACCACATTCCTGTTGTCAGGGAGCTATGTCCCATTGAACGACTGCTGCTGGGAAATCGGACCACGACTGGCATTCGGCCGTGGACGGATGTGGAAGCCCTCCACCAATGTGACGTCAACGTCCGGTGTCATTTCATGATCGAAGTTCTTTGAAAGTGCGATCAGCAGCATGGACGGCACTCCAAATGCGATGGTGGAATAGTAGGCAATCTTGAAGGTGCTCGCAAACGCGGATTTCAAGCCCGCCACAGCCAGGCCCAGTGTTGTCAGCGGGATTGAGGCCAGCACGGGGGATGTCGTTGCGCCGGACGTTAAAGCCTGGATGACTTCTGGGATCAAGGTTGGATCGACGCCAGCCTCGGCCAGCGGGACGGCCACATCCTTTAGGATAAACCCTTGGAGTCTGTTATCCAGAATCAAGGAGTAGGAAAGGATGCCGGCGGCGCTTCCAATCACTCGGAGCCAATTGGCATAAGATGTCGAAGTGGCGAGGTATCCATGTGGCACAAATTGAATGGCCGAAGTAAATCCCACCACAAGTCCGGTGTAGGCTAGACCCATAATACAGACCAAGAATGTTGACACGCCATGTGACCCGGGAGCTGTGGTGTTGGATTAGTGACCTGGCATGAAGAGTACTCGGCACGGAGAAAGTACTTACTAATGACAGCTTGTAGACCGGAAAAAAGGGTCAACACACCAACAAGGAATGTCAAGATCCAGCGGGTGTGCCGGCTAAACCGTTGCAAGATCCAACCGTACAGTGGAGCAAAGAGGATTCCTGTCAAAGGAGGCGCCGAGATATACCATCCGGCTTTGATCGGGTCCTGTGTGTACAGGAGCTGGACCTGCTGAGGCCACAGGGTCGACGTGGCAGAGAAGACGAGGCCGCACAGGAGGATTGGCGGCAAGAAGACGGTGTATTGCCGGTACTTTCCGTAGACAGATGCCGGAAACATAGGACGTGGTAGCCTTTTCCGCACAATGTATTCGAGCGGGATGGTTCCGACCAGGATCGTGATTCCCACCACGAGGCATCCAAGCGTCCGTGAATCATGCCTTGGACGCCAGAAGATCAGCATGGGCCGGCCCACTAGGTCTGGAGAACGGATAAACGTACCAGGGATAGTTAAAGAGACCAAATGCGACGCCCAGGATCCCAACTGCACTGCCGCCGACCACAGCTAGGATTCCAACCCAATCGAGGTACAGCAGCTGCTGTACCAATGACATTCCTTTCTCCCTGACATAGTCGTTCACCGGGTGGTAGAAAAATAGAACCAGGAAGAAGGCCAGGATATTCAGGGCGAATGGAATCCAATAAATGGCCCTCCAGGAGTCATGATTAAGAATACTCGAAGCTAGACCGTGTCAGCAGCCGCTTCGACCCTGTATTCTCCTGGCTTCTACCACGGACGGGTCGGTGGACTTACCAATGACCGGGCCGAATGCTGAGGCCGGGGCCATTGCAGCATAGAAGGAACCGAAAGCGAGAGGGCGGTGCCGTCTGGGGACGATTTCCGCCAGAGCAGGGATCGCTAACTGATGTAAAGCTGCTCCGATACCGGTGATGGCGCTGACACCGATGACATAAACAATATTATTCACATTCGCTGCGGCGACATTGCCAATCAGCCCCAGTATGCTCCCGACCAAGATGAAATAGCGACGACCGTAGAGATCACTCAGGTAGCCGACCAGCGGTGACGGGATGGCACAGGTGTAGAGCACCATCAATCCGACCCAAGCAGAGTATTTGACCGGACCTGGGATGTGTATCAGTAATGGTTAATAGCCGACCATGGCCGCGAGCATTCCGACTTACCGATCTCCGCATTGATTCTGGTCTGCGCATTCTGACACATGACTTCGTTGAAGATATCTGCCAAATAGCTGATCCACAGGCCCTATGTCCTAGGTTAGTTTCTGACGTCTTCGACACCTCGGCCGAGCTTGCTGAGGAGGGACATACGATGATTGCCAATAACTTTCCCTGTGTAAAATGGTATGGTTCCTCGGCCTTCACGTCTGATTCAGTCCGTTGGTCGGCATCGCCTTTCTCAAGGCTACCTGGCCGCTTAATTTCTTCGTGCACGACATTGTCAGGGGCCGACCCCTTGGAAAATGATCCAGACATCTCGTTTCGAGTGTCAAGGAGACAGTAATTAAGTTGACTGTATCGAGGGCCAGCCGCCTGCCATCCTTGACTATCCAAACTATTATATACCTGTATCATCTACCCCAGAGTCTATTCCCCCGGGGTCGGGTTCCCCAGACCCGATTTCCCAACCTCGGAGGAATTATTACCAGCCCGGTACCCGACGGTATCGGCGAACCCTGTCAAGGCTTGCTGCTGATCATCCGTGCTATACCAGAGTAGGCTCCCGGACCTCAAGTCGCGTGTGGACTGATAAGGTTTGCTAGTCCCATGATCTCAAGTCCACCACTCACACCACGCTGGCCTTCGGGGATGGATTTAACAACTCGGGCCGCTGCTCGCTAACCCGCATCACGCCTCCCCGCTGGGGTCGATTTTAGGTCGAGCGAAATCGGCCCCCCACGCGCAAATCTCAACTCGCTCACCTTGTCCTTGACCTTCCCAGGCAAACAACGGAGAAGGGCTGTTGGGATCATTGCGTCGAACTGGGAAATCCCCCAAATTGTATGCTCTGATCCGCGTCGTATTCCTGTGTACTGTTAATGCGTTGGGGTAGAAAACGCAGTCGTATCTTGGGGTTCTGCCAAGAAGAGATCGACGTCTGGGTTGGCTAGCAGATCGCGGAGACAGTCAACACTGGGGTCCGGAGTAGGACGACGCCCCAGGGATGGACTACGGGGCTCCATCACCGGGATCCGAAGGCTCACGGCGAATGGCACGACACAGTGTGGAAATGGCCACCATGTCGAGGCAGCAGCCCGCCCGGCTCGAGCGGAGGATGTCTCTATCGTGTCCTCACCGGGGGAGTAACACAGCTAGCAGCTTTCGTGCCATGAAACGATTCGCAAGTAATTCAGTGGCGTCCCCGCTAGTAACACTAACGTCGTTATCGTGTCTCTGTTCAGGGTAGGCGTCTAAATGGCGCAATAACCGGGTGAAAGTGGCTGGACAAAAACAGCCGGGAGAACTCATTGGACAAAATGAGTCCTTCCGGCGTCGATGCACGAATCCTCCCGCTGCTGATCCAAGTCAGTCCGTATCAATAAAATGAGTCCTTCCGACCTTCATGACAGACCCTGACTGAAATTTCCTTCCCACCCCGAGGCCTTCGCAATGTCCAGTCAGCCCAAAAGGGCAGGACGTCAAGAGGACGTTAGAGATTGGTTCCGACGGTCACATCTACTGGATGCCGAATTTTGGTGAAACCACGTGGGAGAAGCTTTGACCTATTCCTGCCCCGTTGCTGCCCAGTTGGGGTTTGGCGGGCAAGAGGGCAGCATTGCGCTGTGCCAATTTGTCCTCACCATCCCAACGTGCACGACAGATAGTTACCTTGACTCTAAGAGAAATTTGTAGATGACAGATATCCCTTTTCCCTCAATTTTGAAAGCCCTCTCCCTCGATCTTATGAACCCTCAATGTGTGGCGACGAACCGCTGGGTGGGGTAAAGGGGGGTTTAGGGGCCTGAAACTCTGTCAGCCCTGCGCTGGCCTATAGCGCTTAACCTAGTACCTCAACGCCTCAACACGGATACGTGGAATTCACGGCCGCATCTAGTCTTTGTTTGACGTCGACGCCCTGTGCCAACGCCTCCACCTACCTAAACGACCACGGAGGTGCATAAGACGAGAGCCGCCTGAGAGGAAGAGGCTATACCTAAAGCTGGGAACCTCAGAAGCGGTGAGGACAACTCCCTTCATAGCTTCCCTAACCTAGAACGACGTCACATCCATCGATCTCATTCAGAGCACAACACTCGATTCCGCTGGCTTGGAGGAAGTGGGTGAAACTTCCTTCTTGGGAAGGACCCCAATGGCAATCACATCTAAGCGGAGCATGACAATTGAGGTCCAGAGTCAAGCCAGTTCGGCAAAACAAGACAATGGCGTTTGACATTGCTGTCGAAGAGAAATGTTCCCGTGTCATTTGTGCACTTTGGTTGCGAGAAACTAACCTTGGAGGCCTGGACTTCGTAGGCCTTGTTCCTGGTAAGATCGGTCGGAACTCGTCCACGGGGCCGAAAGCACCTCTGGTCAGAGGTGGAAGACTCGTTGTCCGTCCTTGCTGCAGATCTGCCCTAGGTACATCTTCTTTTGCTGATGGAAATGTATTGTTCCTTAAAGTGTCTCAATATTGCTTCACAGAGTCTGGACCTGCCGTATTCCGAGGAGTTCCACGGTTGGCGTATTGCAATGCAGGATTTAGTCGCCCTTTGACAGTCAAAAGCTCCGTCCGACCACGAGAAATATACTGCTCAAGGTATTATTTCTGCTGGTGAGGTGACACAGCTCCTATGTTTGCTTTATTGTTGGATGTTCTGTCATACTCTTGTTGAGAATGGAATTTTCGTAGGTGACGCCAAAGTCTATTTTCCAGTGCATTCATCGGCTGCTATCGATGACAGCCAGTCTCGCCAATTCTCCCGAACAAGAATATTTCGCTCCAGGGAAGCACAATGTTGACAGCACAATCACCTTTCTGCACATGCTTTAGCACATCAATTAACGAGAGGTACAAACAGACCGACCTCCGAAACTTCTCTCTGAACAGCTTCGTTGAGCTAGACGCTGGCCTCGGCTCTGTCATGGGACGAACATGGCTTCAGCTTGTAAGCTTGGGCCGTCTTATGCAGTCACCCCACGATGAAGAATGGTGGTAGACCGCAGCTCCGGAACCCACACGCATTGCCAGAAACCAACCTCGGAAATTGCGTGATCAAAGAGCGTAATGCCAAGCCCACCAAATTCAGGCTTTGGCAATGACCGTACCTGTGAGGTGAGATCTGCGTCAAATTAGGCTGGCCGGTAAAGAAGCAGTTAAACTGGTGGTGCGGGCGATGAAAGGGGTGGTGTGAGGATTCGTAGTCGAGTTAAACTGTACGAGCCTAGCCCCGGATTTACATATTTCGGCTTCTTAGTGTCCACTTTCGTCCATACCCCGGACTTGCCAAGGATCAGTCCTCGGTAGTGGAGATGGTCCTCATGGGCAGACTGTTCCAACCATCGCTTACCATCAAGCCAGGCTGTTCTGCAAAGAATATCCCCGTTAATCCAGGCCAGAGATAGGCTACAAGCTGCAGCATCCAGTGGAGGGAATCCATGTGATGTCTGATTGATTGATTTCCTGCACCGGTTACAGGCTAAGCCTATTCGGGGACGGGCTCTGGGTCATGCTCTCCTCCTGCTGTGGCCACCGGTTCATTCCCAGCCCTAAACGTCCAATCCGTATTGTCTGGTTCCAAAGCTCGTAAGATGCTAAGCGCGCTTGTTGACAAGACGATATTCCGGTGTGTTACTGGCCTTTCAACGGTGCAGCAACTTGGGGTCACTGTCAGTCTTCGGTAGATGTCAGGACCCAGCTATCGGTCGATCAGCTCTGCCGTGTGGACGCTTAGTGTGCCTGTGTTGCCGACTGTCTTGGATATGGACATCCCTCTAGATCGAGAGAGGTGGGTGATTCCAATGCCGACGACGCCCTTCCTGTCCGAGGTATCTGTGAAGAGGTCAATGAACTTCTGCTTCTTAATTGGACTGATATCCTCGAGTGGAGTCAGAGCAAGGATCTCTTTGCGATGGTGTACCTTGATGAGAGAGGATTGAGATATCAAGAGGCTGAAGGACATGGCTTGAATGAGAAGGTAGGTCAATGAGCTTGATCTTGTTGGTGTCACATTCATACATGAAGTTTGTTGGTACATGACTCCCATGGCCGTCCAAGAGGCGGACTCGATACTCGTTCGCATCTTCTGGAGCTGTCTCAGGGATGAAGGCAGATCGTAGCCAGGCGAGACCGATATCGTTTGATGTCCATCCATTCTCAGGACAAGTCCATAGCCAATCTTGGTGTACCTCTTTCTTGAACCAGCTTAGTTGAAGGCTCTGACCGACCAAGATGATGACAGGTCGGAGGAAACGACCAGGAGTGTTGACTGTCCCAATAATCGTCACCCATTCTCCGTCCTCTTGAGGCTTGATGGACGTTCTGGTCTTGGAGGATGTTCCTAGCACTCGCGCATTCGTGGAACAGCCGATGCCAATGCCAGACTCATCCATGTTCTAGAAATTGGCGACGTCGACCTTGTAATCTGCTAGAAGCTATTTGAATCGAGCAAACCAAGTCTAGACGACGATGTGTAGGTGCATGTCTTAGCCTCTCTTGTCCATTCAACCAGCATGTCCTCATGCTTGGGTGCCAGCAACTAAGAGTCTGTCTGGCACTGCCTGTGGCCAATACCGCCATGGGTGCGTCGTGCCAGTGTTGTAAGTGGAATGTTCCAGGCGCGTGCTGTAGCACGTATGGACGCGCTTTCTTGTCATCTATAGTCATCGATGGCAAGCGATCTTCGACTCGAGCTGTGAGGCCCTTTGAGAGGCTTGTCGAGTGCTGTTGTTGACGCGGTGAGTTGGTTGGTTGAGGTGTTTCACTCCTATGATGTGCCATTTGCAAACCAAGGGATACAAATGGAGCATGAAACCTAGAGGACGGCTGAGTGTTCGAAAGGCACATGGCATTTCGCCGTGAGGTGCTACCGTGTAAGTTCGCTGACAAGCGCCCAGAGTCATCGAGTAATGGCTACTTGACAAATAGCTGAGCAGGCGACAAGATCTCGCCTAGTCTTTGAAGAACAGCGCCAGGCTGAAATTGCACGTCGCGGGAACGCGAAAAATCCACTTGGGTATACATATCAGCTTCCACAATCAAAAAAAGGTGTTAGACATCGCATTCGCTCAATGTTGAATCGCTTGTTTCGGTGAATGAATTCCTGGCTCTGGCTTGCTTCAGGAGCCCCGGCTTCAGGACAGCAGTGCCATGGGACAGATATAGGAGTAATTAAATTACCACAGCATTTGGTTATACTACATAGAAGAGCGCGATCCAAATTCGTGGCAGCATCAAGATCTGGCTGGTTGGATAATGTCACGTTGGCAGGAGAAACTTCGGCAAACGCCCTCCACCAAGCGCTGCAACACCATGACGTCGACTCGCACCTCTGTGTCCACGACGAAGCATTCCTTGGAACTAAGAGCAGAAGTTCAATAGGGTTCAGGGTCCTTCTCCACCGCCAATATGTCTGCGAAAATAGCAAAGACAATTGCTAGACAGAAGGAGAAGTGAGTCCCAAGAAAATCCCTTTGCCATCCATCTGTCCAAGGATGGACCAATATTACCCTGCCTGGATTGTATTTCGCTGACGGTCTCGCTAGGATCGCCGAAGGCAACTATTACGAAGCTCATCAACAGCTGCGCGTCATCGCCTCTAGATATCTCAAGTCTTCGGATTACACCTCTGCCGGCGATGTCCTTTCAAACGGGGCCCTTCTCCTGCTCAAGGCAGGCCAAGGGGGGTCCGGTGGCGACCTGGCCATGATGCTCTTAAATGATGTCTACACGAAAGGAGAATGGCCGTGTGATGAGAAAAATAAAGCAAAGTTACTCGACATTCTGCTCGCGTTTCCAAGAGATGAGCCGACCAGGAAGAGATTCATACAAGAGATGATCGGATGGTCGAGCCGGTTTGGAGATGTTGAAAGAGGAGACCCAGATTTACACCATGCGGCTGGAAAGCTTTTTGCAGAAGGTTGGTTGCCTATGCTTTGACAGGGCGACGCGCTGACTCATGTCTAGAAGGCGAAGCATACGACGCCGAGCGTCACCTCCTGTTGGGTACTCCGGCCTCAGCACCGATTCTGGCATCCCTCCACTACAACTGGTACAAAGAGGATGCGCCGCATCTGGCACCGATATACGCGTCTCGCTCCGTCTTACCCTACCTCGTGGTGGGGAACCTGGCCTCCGCAACGTCGGCTCTCAACCATTTCACTTCCCAGCTGACAAGCTCAAACCCCAATCTTCTCACACAACCCCTGGAGTCAGCAAAATCCTCCATACGAATCTTTCCATCATTGCCACTACTCAATTTCCTCGCCCTATTGCTCCTCGCCGCACAGAAAGGCGACGCTGCGCTCTTCCGTCAACTGGCCAAGCATTATGCGAGGCATCTGAAAGAGACCGACGCCCTCTGGAGCGAGGCACTGGCGAACATTGGCGAGATATGGTTTGGTATCCGGATCCCGAGGCAGGGTGGAAATCCATTGTTCGACATGATGGGAAGTATGTTGTTCGGCGGTGGCGGACAACAACGACCAACCACGCCCAAGCCCAAGCCTGTCGAGAACAAGCCGGCAGCGCCTCCTCCAACCATGGATCTGGACTAGTTGAGCGCCGAGAATACAATGATGATATATTAGAAATCCAGTGTCTTCCATGCCCAGGTTCAGTGTACAAGCGCCGCTGTTTTCACACCCCATCTGAGTTGACTCGGCTCCGTAACGCGTCAACCTTGCCCTTTGCCGCCCCTTTGCCAGCGCTATGCATTCCACATTCACCGGCCAGAATATCCTGCCATCATTCATAACACGTCTCGTCGTATATTCGTACATTGGCTGGTGTCCTCCATCACTCATAAACCCCTACCTCTTCCCTCCCCAGCCCTCCTTGCCCGACGCCAAAGTCTCCATAGATCCACGCCTCCTCATCGGCCATGGCCACCTCCTTCCTCAACGTGGCCATGATTAATCCCATCAACTCCTCCTTCTCACTCTCTGCCACATCTTCGCTCCCTCGCCGCCCTCCACTTCGGCCCTTATATCGACGTGCATCTTTACCCTTGGCCCTCTGCCTCTGCCTCTTCATCATCTCGCTCAACATCCTGTCGATTCGTTCAGAGTCCTCCCCTGCGTCAGCAATGTATTCTGCTGCCACAGATGGCGTCGGATAGTGTTCTTTCGCATACGGACTTGATACAGACCGATCATCGTTGTCAACCATGTCGGAATATTCGACTCCTCCGGGGCCGCGGTGCGTGTTGCGTGGTCCGCGGGTCTCTTCCTCGTCGCCGTCGCTGTGGTCACCGTCTTCTTCATCATTTTCTTCATCTCCAGTGTCATCCCCTTCGTCCGCGTCCAACTTCAATCTGCCCGGTAAAGAAGGCAAATTGGGCAGGATGGGGCGGCCAGTGATAGGATGGAGTGCGATGATTGAAGAGCTCGGAAACAACGCTGCTGATGTAGTCGGGCTGAGGGGGTGGTGGGGCGAGACGGTCGGGTCATAGATGTCGTTCATTGGCATCTGTCGGGCTTGGAGCTGAGGGTGAGAGGTGAGAGCATTGAGTCTAGGTGGTGAAGATGGCTGTCGTTGGTGCTGCGGTGGCGGTGCTTGCGGCGGCGGCGCCTGCGCTTGACCGGGCAACTGGGCTGAAGCAGGTCGGCGAGACAGATGTGCAGCGAATAAGTTGCGCCGCACAGAGGCTGTAATGGTGGACGATTGGGACGGCGATGGTGGAAAAGTCGGCGAGAGTTGAGAGGGCTCTCTTGAGGGGGGCATGGCAGAAACTTGTCCGAATGGAACCAACCAACTATGATGCGTCCGAAGATGCGCGGACGATGCCGTGGTGTTTTTGGCAAACCGTGGTCGGTCTCAGAGTGAGGTCGTGTGTGACCGCGCTTAGAGTGTCAAATCGGTCGCGTAAACAAAAAGTGACGCCATCCAAGTGGATTCAAGATATTGATCTCAGGTTGGTCACGTGCGCGCTGGTCAAAGGACGACAAGGACAGTCTAGGTTTCGGTCGGCCACTCATTCAAGGGGAAAGTTGGAGTACACAGCCCAGCATTTCCCGCCACGGGGCTCTGGCTATCGTCTCCGAGGTGCGATTTTCTATGTCTAAGCAAACTGCACCATCAGGGTTGGGTATCTCAACGGGAATGGAATCAACTGAGGGATGGAATGACGTTGGCGCTTATTCCACCTCTTGTCCATCGAACGCAGGCAGCCTCTTGGCCACATCTACCCAAGTCTCTTCTCCATCTACCAAGGCTTTGACCGCGGCGATAATCTCGTCTTCACCGGCGCGGACCTGCTTCGTCGAGTCGCGATCTCGCAATGTGATGGTGTTGTCTTTGACGGTCTGGAAATCAATCGTGATGCCGAGTGGCGTCCCGAGCTCGTCGTTGCGTGAATACCTCTTGCCAATACTGGCCGAGGAGTCGTCAGTCTTGTTGGAGATGCCGAGACGGCGCAGCTTCGTGGTCAGCTTTTGGAGGAATGGTTTGAAGTCGGGATGATTGGACAGTGGCACCAGAAGGACTTTCGTCGGGGCCACAGTGGGAGGGAAGGACAGCACCTAGAAGAGTCAGCGCGTCTTTTTATGGAGCGAGATCACTTACACCGCGAGCTTCGTCACCTTCTCTGGTCCAGAACACATGTTCCATCAAGCTGTACAGAATGCGGCCAATACCAAAAGACGGCTCAATGACGTTCGGCGTGTACTCCCGAATATGCTCGGTGCGTTTTCGTTTCTCGATCTTGATGAGATCTTTGTCGAGCTCGGTGGTCCCGTTGCCAACGCCCTTGATTTCCAGCGTGATCTTGCCGGTCTTCCCAAGCTCCAAAGACAATTTCTCGCGGAGCTCTTGAGACAGCGCGTCGACGGCAGCCTCGACGGCCTTCGCATCCTTTCGGAACTTGGGTCCAAGCTTCTTCTTGTCGAGATCGATCTGATACTCCTCGACGATGAGTGGCTCAGCTCTGGCCTCTCGGACCAGAAGCGGTGCTCCCGTCTTCTCCATGTGGACGGTCAGGTCGTATGCGCTTCGATCGGCGCAGCCGATGCATTCGATCCAACCATAGCTGGTGAAGAGTTCGGCATCCCAGCAGTCGGCGGCATAATGCGCCATTTCGTTCGCCATGTGCTGCCGGAACCTCAGCTTGGATCGATCGACACCGAGCTTCAGCAAGAAGTCTTGTATCCGGGCCAAGAAGTAGCCTAGGGTCTCGTTGTCTACCAACTTGGTCGCCACGGCTTCGCCGATGGTGACGACGTCCGGCTTGGTCCTGCCGGCCAACTGGGTGTCCCGGTTCAGCAGGGACAACTTGACATCTTGGACCTCTGGAAAGCGAGGATGCTTCTTGCCCCCTTCAGGATCGACAAAGTGCTCAATCTCGGCCATCAAGAACTCGCGCACCCGCAACAGGCCGGATCGAGGCGAGATCTCATTGCGGAACGACTTCCCAATCGAGGCCGAGGCGAACGGCATCGATTGCTGGTTGAACTCGAGGAGTTTCTGAAAGTTCAAGAACTGCCCCTGAGCGGTCTCTGGCCGGAGGTAGCCATTCGGCTTGTCGGCGCTGGGACCGATGTGTGTCTGAAACATGAGGTTGAAGGCTCTGGGCGGCTCCAGCTCGGCACCGGTGGACGGGCCCTTGATATTATACTTCTTGATGAGTTCTCCAAGCTCGTCGCCGCCATAGTTGTCGATCCTGGCCAGCGTTTCCTCGTACTCCTGGGCCACGGCGTCGTCCAACTTTTCGATTTTGATATCCTTGACCTTCTTCTTTTTCTTGGCATCTGGTGCTTCGTTCACATTTACGCTCTGTCCACGCGCGTTTTTGTCCGCCAGGAGTCGTGCCTCCAGGACTTGCTCGACCAAGTGATCCGCCCGAAAAATCTCACCGCTCTTGGAGTCTTTGCACATCCAATCCGCAAACTTATCCACGTGTCCACTGGTCTTGAGCACGGCCTCGGGGGTCAACGCGGTACAGTCGACCTCGAGCATGTCCTCCTCGAGTACAAAGTGCTTGCGCCAGAGGTCCACGACGTTGGCCTGCAGAGCACATCCCGGGGGACCGTAGTCATAGAGCCCCCGCTCTCCTCCATAGATTTCAAAGGACGGAGTGTAGAAGAGACGGCGACGCAGGAGGGAATCGAGAGATGCCCGATCCAGTGGCTGGCCGGTTTTGGTGGTGCTTGTCGCCATGTTGACAGCCCGCAGAGGCTGCGCCTTGTGCGCAGAAAATGTGCTCGCAAATGTTCTCGTAAAGGGAGAAAGACGTGATGGACTCACTCTCGATATGGGAGAGAAAGCGCGCATGCACGAAAGAATGACTGTGGAGGAGACTTTACACGGTTATGCCGTTCTATATCGCGAAGGGAATGGTGACTCGAATTTATGGCGGTCTTCAAACTGGAGTCACAAAATTCAAGCTCGAGACAGGAGATCTGCAGCGGCTAAGATGATCCCTGCACAGTCTCCCAGCCTTGCCACGACTTGATTAGTGCTGCGGGGTGCGGGCTACACTGGTCCGGGCTACACTGGTCCATTTAAAAAGATTTTTGACACCCTGCCCTTTGTACCGAACCAGGCAATCCACGCTTGATTTCCACGCCGCAAGCCCTCCTCACCCTGTCATCTCCGACGTGGTACTCTCCGCTGGAGGCCTCCCATGAGAACACAGCGCAAATGCCTTCTACAAGTCTGAAATTGTCTGACAAGGCATCGCTCCCATTCAAGACGGCAAACAAGCTCAAGCGACAGGATCTATATGTGAAGCAAAAGCGCGCGCGAGATGCGCTGAGACGAGCAGAGCGTTTTGGCCGTAAGAAAGAGGAAGCCAAGAACCCCAAGCTTCGAGAAGAACGGTTGAAGCGAAATGTGCCAATCACGCTGGACAAGAAAAGAGTATACGACGACGTCGAGGACGAGCCTGAAGACGGAGGACTGGGGGTAAGCTACGACGTTGAGAGACTAAAGAGAAGGAAATTGGCAGAAGAACAAGAGCTACCGACAGATAGCGAGGAGGAGACCAATCATCCTGCCACTGGACGCGCCGCCAAAGGAAGCGTGGGTGAGGATGAGGAATACGACAGCATGCTGGATGACGACGACGACGATGACGACGACGGCGACGATAAAGGCAGGGAGGAAGGAAATTGGGAACCCCAAAATCTGGACGAGAGATCACAGGATCCATTGCCTTCCAAATCCCAGCTACGAAGCGACCGTGCGGCTTCACCCACCAGGTCGACCACATCGACGAACCTGTCGCTGGCTCCGGCCGCATTGGCGGCCAAGTTTCCTACTCTTTTCACGGGCCAGGATGAACCTCCACCACCTCCCAAGATCCTCATCACGACCTCCCTCAACTCGACCTTACATGACCAAGCCAATGTCTTGACTTCTTTGTTCCCCAACTCCAAGTACATCCGCCGCTCGTCACACCGCTACGGGTATAAATTCTCGATCCGAGAGATATCCTCCTTCGCCTCCAACCGCGGGTACACGTCGGTCATGGTCCTGGAGGAAGACATGAAGAAACCATCAGGGCTCACGGTCGTGCATCTACCATCCGGGCCGACATGCCATTTCTCCATCTCGAACTGGTACGGAGGCAGATCCATCCCGGGCCATGGCCGGCCGACATCGCACGTCCCTGAACTCATCTTGAACAACTTTACCACTCCTCTGGGCCTGCTGACCGCCCATCTCTTCCGTTCGCTCTTCCCCGCGAAGCCCGACCTGAACGGTCGTCAGGTCATCACGCTGCACAACCAGCGCGATTACATCTTTCTCCGCCGCCACCGCTATGTCTTCAGGCAGCGGCGAGAGACCGAGAAGTCGGTCATCGGTCCGGACGGCAAGGAGGTCAAAGGCGTCGAAGACGTTCGGGCTGGTCTGCAGGAATTGGGGCCTCGGCTGACGCTCAAACTGCGCAGAGTTGACAAGAATATTGGGCGGGCCAGCGGGCAGGAGTGGACGTGGAAGAGTCGTCAAGAGGTCAAAAGAACCAGATTTCAACTGTAACCAACGCTCGTGAGCCTTGGTTGGTCAATTATCTTCGCCCACTTTATGCACGCGATTGATATGAATTTCTAGAGCGATTGACTATTGAGGTGTTCAACGCTGAGCGTGGGCTTCTTCTGTCAACCAAGACTCCAATCGTTTGCTGTTTGATAGATGGCAACCTGACACTGATATGGAAAATGGTCAGAATCCGCTGTCAAGAGGATTGTAACACCAGATCGAATTGCATGATGGCAGAGAGGATTTGACGAATACATGGTCCGGCTTAGCGAGATTGCCTGCCAGTCTTCCTGTCGTTGGAGAGAGATAAAAGAACATCATAATAGTACAAGCGATGAGCAAAGCTAGCCATGGAGCTCATCTAAGGGTATACAGGTGCTGGGTATTGTCATGGCTGCGGCGTCTCTCCCTTCTTGCTGCTCACCACATTCTGAAGAATGTCAAGCCTCTCTTTGGTGATCCTGATGGCCTCTTCCATTTCACGTTTACTCATCTTCTCCTCCTTGACTTTGGTCTCCATGTCCTTTCCCTTGGTCTTTTTTTGCAGTTGGTTGGCCCTTTTCTGAGCAACGCTTTCCCGCTGAGCACCAGATTTGCTTTTCTCCTTCAATGTGAGGGTGTCAACGGCAGCCCTTGCTTCAAGCCAGTCCCAAAAATCGCTTTCTTCTTTCCGCCACAGGTTTTCATAGGCGACGAGCCTGTCGACATCGCCCCGATAGGTGACCAACTGGCCCACCTGGGTCTTGTTCGCGCTGCCCCGGAACCACAAAATCATGACCAGGACGAACAAGAAGCCGACGACAAGCTCCATTTTCAACATGGGTTGTATCGGACTGACGATCGGGCTGAGCGTGAGTCGGAGCGGCTCCAGGACACCCCAGTTCTCTTCCACCTTTTTCACCGCCTCCTCAATCTGCGCGATCCGGCTCTTCTTCTCGCCCTTCCTCTTTTTCTTCGTTTTGGAGACTTTGCTGGCCATCGTCGTTCCTCGCGGCCTCCCCCCGACGGCCGCTTTCAGAACCTTGACCAAGCCATCACCGTATTGCTGCTGCCCATCGTTGGCGCCCTTTTCGATCGGACCTTTCAACCACGACTTCGCAGTCCACTCAATCATGCAATTCATCTGGAACCTGGTGGCATTGCCCGGTGCCCAGGTCAGACAATATCGAGTTTTGGTGCTAAAAGCGCTGCCACTGGGCACGTCCGGGGTTTGCGTGGTGCAGGTGACCGTGACCGCCTTTTCCAGATCAAAGAAGTCGAGGTTTTCGGTGGTGATACATTTGGTCTGCTTTGGTCCAATGCTTCCTCCGAGCGGTTTGATGTACGTATACTGCCTTCTTTTGTTCTCATTGTTCAGCCCCTTTTTGTCATCTTCGAAGACGAGATCCAGAGATTTGCAGTCGTCGGTCAGATATCGACGCACAAAAACACCAGATTCCGGTCCGTAGAGCAATGAATAGATCTTTCCCAACGGAGCAGCAATGACCTCGTCTTTGATGATCTTGTCGTAATGGGTGCTGCTGTCGTGACACTCGGTGGGTACATGCGTCGCAGGACCTGGAAAGTCGTTGGCCACATCGGGAACTCCCGCGCTGACCGCGACGGCAGGAGAAGAGATCGCACCGGACGCTCCGGCTGCTACACTCGCGGGGTGGGAAGGGGCAGCACCACTCATGGCGGAAATCTTTCGAGATGCGGCCTTGTTCTCGAGAAGCTCACTGCCCGCATTGGTGGCGCTGCTCACGTCGCCACTGGCCGCGCTCCCGTCCTCTTCGCCTGATTCGGGCTCTTCATCACTGCTGCCTTCGCTTCCTGGCGCGCTACCAGTGTTGGCACTACCGGCATCCACCGTGCCCTTTTCTTTGGCCTCTTCGGTGGCTAATTGTTTGCCATTGATGCTCTTCTGGAAGTTCGCCGGGTGACTAACTTTCCAGATGCCAATCATCAGTTCGTACGTCGCTTCCCGACTCAGAAGACTTCGAAATGTGTGGCGAGCGTGCAGAGTCTGAATGGCGATGGCGTTGGGAATGACGAGTGCCGTGTTTTCACGCTCAACACTCACAATCTCCTCGAACGAGATGACCAAAGTGGTGACCCAGCCGAGGATGTTGCTTGAGAAGCAGATATGACCTTCGGAGATATAGATTCTCCCTGCCAAGAGAATTTCTCTTTGCAGCGCACAGCTGTAGTCTTCAATCAAATAGTCATCCTCCGGCACACTGCGGAATTGTTGATGAAAGTTGCGATTGCGTTGCTTGGGTGCGAGGGTGAAGCCGGTCAGACGGGGACCGCTTGCGGGATTGGCCAACGCCGCCGCGCTCGCCCCGATGATCGCGCCAATGGTCGATTGACCAGTCGCCGCTGATGAGCCACGGCTTCGCCTCTTTGCAAGCCTGCTACGGACGCTGTTGGTGCGCTTGATAGAGCCCGACTCGCTCTCAAAGATGCTGCCATTGGGAGGCGTGATGTCCCCTCCGATGACACCGCCAAAGGTCTGTGAGTGGCGCTTGTTATTGTTTGTCGGCTCTGGCACTTCCGCCACAGGAGTCACGCCCGACAACTTCTCGTATGCAGCTGAGACGGCACGTTTTGCCAGCAAGTCCTCCATCCGCGCCGCCGCTTCGTCCCGTTGCGTGGCCGAATCTTTGTTGCGGAAGTCCTTCAGGTGTGGTTTGATGTGAGATGCCGACTTCTCATCTGCTTCCAAGCCAAGATGTTCAAAGTTCAGGTCCCCAGAACCTAAAGTCTCAACGGCAAGCTGTTTTCGCGGAGTTTCGGGTCGGGATGCTTCTTCGACTTCGTCTTCTTCTTCCCCCTCGTCCTTGACAGCCTCGTCGGTCGGCTTTTGCTTCGGCGGATCGGATGCATTTGTGCCCGACCGCGTACGGTTCTGGCCGGCCAGATTGGTGATGGTTGACGCGGCGTTTTGAGCCACAGAAACCCAAGAAGAGAAGAAACTGCCGCTGACTGGACGACTGTCGGCGGTTGTCTTGACTTCCTCGATAGTAGCAGTGAACGGCACCGTCATGGAGTTGGATAACTTGCTCGGCTGATGCGCGATCGCATTGGCTGAACGAACGCGACGGTGTGAGATCATATTGCCGGATGGGCTGACGACAATGTTCGGATTATCATTCAGCGTAGAGAACGTGGGCTTCTCCGGCTGGAAAGATCCAGGCGCATATTCAAGTCTGATGTCTGTCGTCGGAGTAGGAGGTGTGATTGTGGTGACTGGCGCCTCAATGACCGCCGTCGGGGGCGTGAGCGGTCGAGGATTGATATCCACAGTGGCAATCGCCGGACCAGGGGGAGCCTCTTTGACAGGTGCCGGCGCCGGAAGTTCTGGCTCTTCGCTCTCCGCCTCGGCGTTCTCCTGGATCACCAACGTACTTCCCCTTCTCAAGAGACTGCTCTTCTCACTGATCATGTCTGTTGGTAGCCATTCAGGGCTGCCCTTTGGACTTTTTGATTTGGAGAACACATCTCGAAACTTCCGCCCTGGCGACTTGCCACGAAGCCTGCTAATACTCCCCCTCCTCGCTGGTGGCTCGGGCTGGAGTGTATCGGCTTTGTCGAGAAGTCCAGGCAAAGATGGGACAGGAATCGACTCTGCTGCCACCAGTGTGCTCTTGGGCGATGGTGACGAATCCTGGCTTTCTGGCTCGACGAGCAGAGGCACCCCTTCAATTGATAACGTTGGCGCCTGTGATTCGGGAGTGGCATCACCGCTGCGGATGGTGGCCGCGGATATGAGAGGAGACGACGTCGTGAGGTATCCAGTGTGGGAGTCGCGCGAAGTGAGCGGTGGGCTGTATGGCGCCAGGTTAGAAAACAAGACGTCATAAGGACAAGAATGCAAACACCAGAATCCATGGAAGCATGGGTCGGGGAGAGTCAAGATGAGCGAGCCCGGCAGCACTTACGTTTCGATCTCTGAATCGTCGGTCAGGAGGCTATGGTCCCCGTCATGTGTATTGCTGCTGGTCCCCCTGCTCAGCGGCGTGGGCGGGCTGGATACCGTAAATTGTCTGCCCCTGTCAACCTCTTCTCCTGTAGCCTTGAGCTCTTCCTCCAGTATCTTCCTTCGCTTCCTCTTGCTGTGGCCAGGCAGCAGCTTTCGCACGCTGCTGCCGCCGGACTTGCTGCTCCCATCGCGACTAGGACTCGAACGTGTGCTCGCTCTGGTCAGAGATTTGTCAAGATTGATGGAATCAAGCGAGTCTGTCCTCCGACCCGTGATGATGCTCTCGCTTTGGACCTCTGACGAACGACGACGGTTGGAGAGCACCTTTTTGAGCCCTTTCAGCTGCGGAGACGGGTCAGACATGGCCGACACGACATGAGGAGAGGACTGGGCAGACAATGCTGCCATAGCAGCCGGACAGCTGCTGGAAGGGAAAAGGTGCGGTGTAGCTATCGCCTCTATTTTCCTCGGACCCGAGTGCGCGAATTGGGGAGATGGTGGAGTTGATGTCACATGCACAAAGGGGCCGCCATCGACCGAGAATGTCTGGCTGCCTATGAACAATGAAGTTAGTATTCGACACGAAGGTGACCCTCGACAGGTTTATCAGGCATTCAGGCAGAGGTGAGAGAAGTGCCAGAGGACTGTCAGCTCTGGGCGGCGCCGAGGCAGAGGCAATATGAGTCTCCTGGCTGGCTGTGGACATGCTGGTGGATATGGACGCGGGCGGCCAAGCAGGTGTCGCGTATTTCGTGTCAGCCAACTAGCCACAGGCACATCACCCTTGGGGTTTCAGCTGCAGCCCTTCCCCATGAAGTCAGCCTTGCCGATGCACATGAATACCTCGCTCCTGACCGATCCATTTGAACCCTGGTTTGAATCCGATCCAACGGGCTTGTGCAGTCGATGCCGCTGACCACAACATGTCACCACTGAAAATCGAGATCTAAATGGAGGCAGCACCGCTCACTCTCGTAAGCTGGCCTTTGTCGCTGGACGAGGTGACCATGAGCATCTAATCTCGTTGTTCAGGCTCATACCCATGCTCGCAACGCTGCCCTCGAGACGAAGCGTTCTAATCCCGTTGCCGCGAGTGAGGAGCACGATCTCGCCGCTGTTGAATTCGCCGCGGCCGCCGCAGGCACGCAAGACACCGAAGCAGGGCGCATCTTGAACCTGCTCGAACATCATCACAAAAAGCTTGGCCAGCTCCTCAAGTCAAGGCATGAGAAGCCCGTGATCGAAGACCACAGCGGGGAGGCCTCTTCGGAACCTGCTGCCACTGCGTCTGCAAACACCGCGTCCACGGCAAAAGAGGACCCCAGTCAACCGGCGTCGGCAGAAACGACGACTCAGCCTCCACGGCTTTCGAAAGCTGTACGGCCCAACGCGCGCGATCTGTCGTCGTCCATTGTCAGCAACCTCGCATCGGCACGAGGCATTCCCAGCAATCGCCCAAAGAGATCGGCGCCCATTTCCCCACTCGTCTCCAATCACCATGTCGACGGACAGTTTGGATTTGAGGAGACAGGCGCCAAACCGATCTCTCGAGAGTCGTCATCGGGTGTTGGCGATAATGTGCTTGCCGTATCCAAGCAGACGACCACCAGGCCACCGTGGGCCCCGCCCGTAACCATCGAGCCCAGCAAGCCAGAAGAGGGGAACTTCAACGGTCCAGAGCCATCAGATGCCCCATTCCAGCAGTTCTACAATGCATTCGAGAGTCTGATCACCAAGCTCAGCGCTCCGTTGGCGTTTGCCGGCCTTCCTCTCACCACTCCAACCTCTCCCAAGCCGGCCCATTCGACGGCTCAGTCATCCCCAAAGGCGACGAAAACGGCCGCACGTTCTGCAGAGCCCATACCGACAATCGACTATTCACAACTCATCTCCCGTGCTGCGTTACGGGCTGTGCACTCGGGGAACGTGGGGGCCACAAATCCTTCCGAGTCATTCTACGTCGTCCCGACAACAGGAGGTATGACTTCTTACGCTGAAATCATGAGTCGGACAGACCGCGAAGAATCGCGTGCATTGCGACACCACCGCCAGACGTCCACTCTGTCCAATATCTCGGAAGATGATTTCGTCGATGCGCACAGTACCATCTTGCCCGATCGCTCTCGTGGATCTGCTCGCTTTGGCCGGCGCGGTGCGGGAGAAGCCAAGGTGAACGGCAAGACCATGGAAGAGCTGGCACTCGAAAACGAGGCCCTGAAACGCATCTCTGACACACTCGCCAAAAGACTGCATGTCTTCGAAATGTCTGCGCAAACTTCCTCGGCCGCGCTGGCCCAGAGCATCCGCTCCCTGCAACGTTCGCCGCTGACCACGCCATTGATGTCTCCTGAGAACTCCAGAGGCCGAACCAGCAGAAAGACAGAAGGTGATACCGAGGGCATGGCTAAGAGGATCGCCGAGCTGGAAGAGATATTGCGAAAGAATGACGCCAAACGGAGGCAAAAGGAAGAAGAAAATGTCAAGCTCCGCGAAACCATCATGAAATATAGGGAGAAATGGGAGACCTTGAAGGCTGGGGCCAAGGCCAGGAGAGAGAAAGAGAAGGCCGTGAGAAATACGAGTGATGGAGGCGGCCCAAGCGGACCCGGGACTGAAGGGACGGAAGACACTGAACCCAGAGACGGAGAAGAGGATGCACCCTCTCGCGCCAACGGCTGACCTTTACCTCAAGTCGCAATGATTTGTCCGCCCATCAGCCTCCTGTCCATCGAGGCAAAGTAACGATGTCTTATTGGTATGACGACATGATCTGCTGGAGCTAGATACCCCTGATCGCGAAATGAGGTAGTCATTTGTTTTTATTCCGTCACTTCTCTGTGAACCGAGAAGTGATGTCGATCTTGTAGTTCTCTATATGGAGAGGGGGAGAAGAATATCTCTCCACGTACGGTAGTGAATCAAAGACACACCGAGACATGTGGCGGTGATCTTGGGTGACCACGGTCTGGGACCTGCCTCTCAGGGCATTGCTTCCTCCACTTCCCTTCCTCTCCGCCGGCGCTGCCTCCTGTATCTCCTCCATGCTTCTCGGAGCAGCTAGCATAGACGTGGATGCCTCCTAGACCACGAGTGACAGGTATTGTCTGAATTTTGCACAGGGTCTTGCGTGGTTGATGGACAACGTGTCGTGGGACAGCCTTGCCTCTGTCGTATATTAGCAGAACCCCAAGCGTTCACAAACGGCTCTGGTGAACAGTCCGAGTGTGGCCTCGAGCATATGATAGGCTGCCCCCAGTCAGGCAGAGGGTTCATGCTTGGAAAATCTGTGGCATCGGAAAAGCTTGCGTTCTCCAGATCCCGATTTCGAGTCATCTACCGGCTGCCTCCAGAGTAGCAAAACCGATTATCCTCCAGCTTGTCGTGAAAACCTGTTTTGGCGGCCTTATTTGCCTTCAATATGTCGCGGTTCGCCCGTGGAGGTCCCTGATAGTCTCGAGGGACACACTAGCGGTGTGCTCCAGACGTTGGAGTCGTAAATGGCAGGCTCGAGATTTTCTCGGCATGCATTAATAAACAGAGATTTGGAAAGTTGGGAGATGTGAAAGATGCATGGGGGTATCACAGCATGTATTGTACAGGCTCTGCTGAGCATTATCTCACCTCATTCGGTCGTGATACTCCGTTGAACTCCCGCTAACACTGTCATATGCTCGTGATGTTGATGCACAGGTATGGTACAGAGATGTCGTCGCAATTTCTTGTTACGGTGGCATCATGTCGTCGTTCGTTCCATTCGGAAGGAATTCAGAAAACCCGGAGTTGGCAAACTCGGCCCAGTCCCATTCAAAGGTCATTGGCATCTGCCACAAATCTTGGGGCACAAAAGGGTGTTGGAACGAGCCGACGTTGAGCGGAGAGGCAGTCACCGGTGGCAGCTGTTGATGGCCGCCGGAGCCGGAAGTAGGACTCATCGTCGTTTGCGGCAGCATTTCGGCAAACTCACTGTCGAATTCAGGCATGCCCAGGTACGGATGGCTGGAATCGTAAGGATTTCGGCCCGATGACGGCCGCAGGGGAGATCCAGGAGTGGCGTTGGCTGATGGACCTAACTTTGTCGTGCCTGGGGAACCGTCCGACTGACTCGGTCTTCGAGAAGGCGTCCCGTAGCGTCCATTGATCTCGGCCTGGATCTGAGCCATGGCAGACTGGTTGGCACGGAGGACCTCTTCCGGCACAAGCTTGCGCTTGCGCTTTGAACCCTCTTTTTCGGCTTTGTCCAGCACCACTCGCGCAATCCTGGCAAACTCGGAGCAGATGGTGAACATGCGCTTGAGCGACCCGGTGTCTTCGTCATTGGCCATGTTGGACAAGAAGTTGACCACCAGATCCATCAGTTTGATATCCGCTCTCGCCCGCGCGTCCTGTGGATTCTGCAGGATATTCGCAAAGAGCGTGACCAATGCGGACACGGGAAAGTAGATGATCAACCACACACAGGCAAAGTCGCTTTGGGGAATGTACTTGATCAGGTGGATTGACGCCCGTGCCGCCGACACGCACAACGCCGCCGACGAAAAGACGCGTGGGTTCAACGGCCGTGAGTTCAGTCCTTGAATGGCATAATCGGACAGTCGACTGGTCCAGTAGCCGTGGTGCACCGACATACGATGGATCGTGGTTAAACAATTGTAGTAGGAAAAGTGTAGCACCACAATATGCAAGACCAGCGGCATGTGCGAGGTTTTGATTTCATGTTCTGGCCGGAAGTCGATCGGGATGCTGTCCTTCCATGCCTCCAGCTCCTTGTCGAGTTCGCCAATCGTGTTCAAGAGTTCTCCATCGCTTTGTTTCGAGGCCCGCACAGAATACAACTGGCGGTACACCTTGCTCGCGATCATGGCAAACTTGCACATGAGCCGAAACAGGTTGATCTTGCTTTTGCCGTCCGCGAGGGGAACGTTGCCGATGTTGTCCGGCGGATCCTCCGAGGGTAGCTCGACATTCATGTCATCATCGTCTTGTGCAGGAGGCCGTCCCGACCGGAGGCATGCGTCCTTGTCGAGGAGGTAAGAGATCCAAAACACCCGTTTGCGCTGCTCCGCTTCGATCGGGTTCAAGTTGAACGCCGAGCCCCGTTTGTGGAGGCCGATGGTGTGCGAGCACCGAATGGCAGCGGCAGTGAGAAAGAAGGAGGGCTGCGGGTTCGGCGTGCCTTGCATGAACAGAGCCATGCCTAGGAGAGCCTGGACGCTGAGGAGGTCTGTGTTGCGCATGGTCAATTCCGTCAGGACGCCCATCGCATTCTTCAAGTAAAGCCAGGCTTTCTGGTCGTCCTCCTGCGGCACCACATTGCTCATGACTCGGATTCGATACGCGATGGCCAATGCCACATTGATACTTGCCCACCATCCACTCCCTTCATATGGATCTTTGGAGTATTGCTTGTCGACGAGATGCATAAAGGTGGGCTCGTGAAATAAAGGAAACATGCAGTTGAAGTTCTCGAAGAAGTCCTTGAAGAGCGAGAGCGCTTCCTCTTTAGGTGGCAAAGGCTTAAACACTCTCCGCACAAAGATGTCGGCAAAAATCTCGGGCTTCCAGTATATCCACCTGTTGTCATCCTCGTTGACGGCGTTGAGAATCGTGTCCTGGAAGGACGTGTCGCCCGTCTTGTCATTGACCCATTCAATGCCCTTGCTGGAGAAGATGGAGAAAGCCGACGACGAACCTGTTTGGACACCAACAATCAACACCACCGTACGCACGGCAAGACCGGGGGGGATGGAGTGATGGCGGCCACCACCACCGCCGTCGACCACCACCACTTACCGATATATCTGGTCTCCCCCACGTTGTTGGTGACCAGTGAGCACATCGCTTCCGACAGGTTCTCGACGTCTTCCAGTTTATCCTTGTCCGCCTCCGTGCTAGGTGAGGTGACAGAGTCCTGTGGGGTTGATTGGCTGTCTCGCTGTGGTGTCGGTCGTGTCGATTCCCCAGGGCGCAAGGAAAGGTTGGTCGCACTCCGGCCGAGATCTAAGGAACTCGTCCTCACTCCCGCTGCGGCATTCGACGACGCTTTCTCGGCCAGCCGTTTCTCCAGCGTTCCCAGATCCGTCCTTCCGGCTTCCTCTTCGGACAAAAGGCCGGACATCCGCAGTAAGGACTCCATGCGCCCCAGGCGATTTTCAAGACCTTCGATGTACTTGGCCCTGGTGCTGGTGTTACAATCGCATCACAGAGGCGTCCCGGCGTCAGCTTACCCTTTCGGGGGATTCCGCTTTTTCTCGACCTGCGTAAAGACGCAGTCGGTCTTGTAATTGATACAGTGTCCGCACTTGGGCATCTTGCCATCGCATTTGATCTTCTTCTTCCTGCACATGTCACAGGCCTGCCGTCATGGTCAGATCGCGCCGCCGACACAAGAAACCAGGGTATGGGCAGCGCACCCGCGCAATGCGCCGTCGCTTTGGGTCGGCATCTTCTGCACCGCCATCGTTCTGGTCGCCATAGTAGTTCCCTGTCGCCAGGGTCGCGGGGCCCGGACTACCATCTGCATTGTAGTTTCCGAAAATCTGGCCCGGCGGCTGGTGGGGAACGTAGTTGGGTATGTCATAGCCGAGGCCGTCGACGTGGCCTCTGGCATCCATCCTGTCAGACTGGCCCGTATCGAGGGAGGGGAGCGAAGGCGAGGCACAATGCGGATTTAGGCAACTCTCAAAAAAAAAGCGCCAATTGTCCAAATCAAGATTTGTCAGCCAGACACATTGTGCGCCCGGTGTCAAGGAGGTAGTCGTGAAACGCACGAGACAAGAGACCGTCCGGAGCAGGCCGATGGACTGACTTTTCTAATATCATCGATCAGAGTCGAGCATCAAGCACAGCGGCATCGAAGATGAGGATGTAAGCTGGCCAAAATAGTCCAACACCACGGTTCGGGTGCCGGTGGTCATCATTGGCGGCGCTGGGCGGCCAACCCCCCCCGTTGAAGTCTCGACGATGCTTGATGCTTGCAGCCTGCCGCTAAAGGGCCTCTGGGCATTCGACGGCCCCCTGCACCACCTTTCGCCGCCTGGCGCCGCCGTGCACACGAGCAGGCTTTTTTCCGCAGTTTCGGGGTTAACGCAGCTTGGGCCTGCTCTCCGCCGGCCTGCTGACAGAGGAGTCTGTGGCTGGGCCCAGTTTGGCCAGTTCCCTTTCCCGTACCTCGTACTCTCCCCTTCTCTGTCCAGTGGCGTCTCGGTCTCGGAGGCGCCACTGATCCGCCGGGCCCGAGGAACCAATGGAACCAATCCAGATCCCGATGTAATAAGGCCTGGAAGCTCAGGACGGCCGAAAAGCTCACTGCCGTCTCGGCCGAATTCGCATGATCTCCTTTATGTCGACCGTGTCCTCTAAGCCCTCCAACTCCACTCATCCTCAGGGCCATGGGTCATTTCCTGATAGGCTCGTCATCCTCGGGAGATGCTTAGCGCCACAGCGTGCTGAGGAACTGCATATGGCTAAGATTTTGAGGAAGCAGCAGGATGTACAGCCGATTGCATCAGTGGCTGAGCCTTGGCGGCTGGCAGCCTCGACGCCAACTTCTGTGATTGCTGTGCACTGATATGCTTCTTCAACTCGGACCGACGCGGGGAAGGGGTCGGTAGGTCCAAGGCAGAGGATCAATATGTCTGCGATGAAAGACATCAATGCGTTCAATGCGTTCAGTTCGTTCGATGCGTCCGATGAAACCCGGATGAGAGTCGTATCAAGGTCTTTCTAACTCGGTCTGTCTCCAGGCCGGCCAAGGCGGATGGAGCGTCGATCTGGCGGTGCCATTTCTTGTCTGTCTCTCATGTCTGTCTGAAACGCCGTCGACCCTTCGCCGCCAATATTCAAAGCCACAAACCAGACTCCCATTGCCTAACCATTACTCGTCATCAAACAACCCGCAATTGGGGTGCAGAGCATATGTCGTCCGCTGGCCGCCGCTGGTCGAACTCTCTGCCGCATTCTCCTCGTCAACCAGCCCCTCGCCCCGGATAGGAATAATAATCGAGTCCTGGACCACCGGTGTCAGCTGCACACTTTTGGAAGAATGACTGTTCGCCGTCGACGACAAGAACAACGATGATGACACGATGACTGACCTTGATCATTCTCTTCAGCACTTTTCTCACCAGGGCCCGCTCCTGCTCCAACTCGGTCTCATTTTGGATTTCATCTTCCACATATTCGAGATACCACAAAATCAGTTCTTCGTGCTCCGGACCCTCGCCGGTGGACTCCTCGTCATCCTTGATCTTGCTCGCGAGAGCGTTCATCATCTCGCTGTACTTCTCGTACGTGATTTTGGTCGTTTTGGTGGCCGGAGCCGGGCTCTGCTCTGCCTGTCCCGCACCCTCTCCGTCAGCATCCTCCATCGGATTGTCGTCCTCTCGTTCTCCGTGCTCCGGATGAGTGCTTGACTCGTCGTCATCGTCCACCTCGACGTCGTCCTTCTCGACGCTGATGATGGACATTCGAAGGAGATTAAATGCCTCGATGACCATAGGTTCTGTAATGTCCTCGACACAATTGGCTTTGGCAATCGCTTCACTCAATCGGATCAGAGATTCCAGTTGGCGGACGGTGATGCGATAACTGTTCCGGCCGAGTCCGCCCGCGTCATTCGCCCGGAGTTCTTTGTATTTTTGAACCAGCAAGGCCTTTGCTTCGGGCGTGAAGACGGGCTTAAACGTTCGAGCAAAGCGAATATATCGCTGTAGTTGCTCGGTCGAGAATTCGGGCTGGACAAAGTCATCCTTCAGCATGTGCAAGTTGACAATGTGATCGGCTAGATGCCTGTCGATGTTCGCATTGCACTCGTCGAGGATGACGAAGAAGAGATCGAAGCGTGACATGATGGGGGCGGACATGTTGATGTTGGCTCGAAGAGTCGCTTTCCGGTTGTAGCGGCCGCCGATCGGGTTGGCCGCCGCCAGGATGCTGGTTCGAGCATTCAAGGTGGCGTGAATGCCCGCCTTTGCAATCGAGATGGTCTGCTGTTCCATGGCTTCGTGAATCGCCACTTGATCGGTGATGTCCATCTTGTCGAACTCGTCGATGCAGCACGTGCCGGAATCGGACAACATCAACGCACCCGCTTCGATCGTATGTTCGCCCGTCTCTTCGTCCTTGACCACGGCCGCCGTCAGACCGGCGGCAGTGGAAGCTTTTCCGGACGTGTAGACCGCTCGCGGTAAGAAAGAGGCGATGTACTTGAGGAATTGCGACTTGGACGTGGAGGGATCCCCGACAATGCAGATATTGATGTCGCCCCGGAGCGCCATGCCTTCGGGTGTCATTTTGGACACCCCCCCCAGCAGTTGCAGAAGCAGGCCTTTCTTGATGATCTCGTGGCCGTACACCGTCGGAGCCAGACTTTGCACCAGTCGGCTGTAGATCTTGTCCGAGTGGACCATATACTTGAGATCTTCAATCTCCGCGTGGGTGAGTGTTTCCAGGTATGCTTCCTGCGCCCTCTCACCACTGTCATATTGATCAAAGAGATCCGTCTGGTGCAGAGAATTCAAAATGTTGGTCGATTGGCCCGTCAGCTGGTTAGCCGTCTGGCCAGGCGTCGTCGTATCGGGACAGGAGAAGCAAGCTAAAAAGGCCATGCGATAGGTCAAGTCTCGGACACCCAACGCTTTCAAGCCTGACACTCCCGAACCGCCGGCCGCGGCCGCTCGAAAATTGTGGTTGTCCTTGGATGCTTCAGGTCGCACCCCGGGAATGCCCAGCTGGGAGACGTCGGGAACGACAATCAAAGTGCCGGTGAAGATGCACTTCTCCCCCGGCTTCGTCCTTTCGACCTGTTCGCCTCGGAGAATGACGTCCATGGTTCGAGGCATACTACCCGTCGGGATTTCAGCGCTGTTCTCCTGGATGCGACATCTCTGCCAGTCCACAAACGTGCTGTTTCGAATGTCAAGGCGCCATGCCTGCTTATTGCCGCAAGTCACGTTCGGGCAGAGCGTCGGCTCTGTGTATCGGAATGTCTGTTCCACATTGGCCACCACCGTGTTACACGCCTCGCAGATGAAGGTGCCCAAGGCCAGCTCCGGTCGTACTTCAGACGTCCTGGTCACCGTTCCCGAGATCGAAAGAAGCTTCCCGATCTGCGCGGTGCGGAGTTGTCGCACTCTCGACACCAGAGGCAGATTGTAGAATGCCAGGGTAAAGAGCTTGTCCGTTTGCTGGTTGACCGTCTTGTCGCCTTGGGTACTGCTCCCGGCACTGGTCGCGTTCCCGCCCAGTGACGAGTTGGCCTGGGACGCATTACTGGTGATCTGACGGTGGTCCTTGAAGTACACCGGTTCATACTTGGCGAGCAGGTTGTGCAAGGCCTTGATCAGAAAGGGAAGGAAGCGATAGTATTGACTGGCGATGGCGTCGGCCAGGATTGGCCCCTCCTTGTACGATAAGAGATGGCGGTAGTCGACGTACAACGTCGACAATTGGAACTCTCGGAGCCCATGAATCTGATTGATATAATATTTGTCGGTTTTCAATTCGCTGGACGGAGGCAACCCGGAGGAAGACGGCTCCTCCATGTGTGATTCAAGGAAATCTTCAAAAGCCTGCTGTACTTTTTCTCCCGCTCGATCCGTCACTTGCGACACATTGCGGTCCAGAGGGTTCCGACCACGACCCGACGCTGCCCCAACAATCTCGTCGTCTGGGAATATGTCTGCTTCCGACGGCAGACCATTACTTTCAGATGGCGCACCGCGCGGCCGAGAAGAGGATGGGATGTCGTTGGGTCTTCGACCTTGCGAGGCCGGCGTGGCGCCGAAGGCGTCCGAGTTGAGAATCGAGTCGACGATGGTAGACATTGTTCGTGGTGTTTGTGTACCCAGTTTGACCTTCGACTTCCAAAATCATTGAGAGATGCCGTCAGAAGATGGCGCCTGAAGGGCCAGTGTTCAGCGACGCGTTTCCGACGCGTCGCGCGTAAAGTGGTTCTTGGCATAGTAACATTGTTTATCCGGATTCCGATCCTCCTTGCAAACATGGGTATCAGTCTAGCACCAGGAGATCGGTCAATACGGTGTCCAATGTAGGTAGAATCCATCCTGAACTAAACAGCATGCCGAATGTTTCGACGTGGATCAATCAGCCGGCTCCGTCCTTTCTCCCAGCCATTCATCAAGCCTTCGCATTTGGCCACTCTTTTTTGTGTCAGACTTGGATTGCTGGAGGCGATATGCATCCCTGGACCAACCCTGGTCAGGCCAGCCTCGATGTTCGCATTACCTTGGATTCGCGAGGTCGGCGACAGCCTGGCACCGATTTTACGGAGAACACCCACCCTGTTCCAATAAGAGTACCAGCACCAGCTCGGCACGATCTAACCAACGGTATATCCTATTCGCCCATAGCAGGAGCATGTGGAAAGGTCTGAGCTTGGGACTCGGACGTTTGTGAACCCCATAATTCTACTCCTTGTTGCTTTTGGCACGAATGCACATATTTCCAGATCATTCACGATCGTATCTTTACGACATACCCAAAGCCGGAGGCGGAGGTATGCCATTCCAACAACCAGTACTTCATAAGAAGCATCTCGAACGCTTTGTCAATCTTGACGATTTCTCAAGAGTTAGCGCAAGCAGCAGTCTGACTTTGTCGTGGTTCACGTGAGGTCCTATGTCACTAGACAAACTCTTCGGAATAGACACATCCTCTGGCTTCTCTCTTTCCTGTGGTCAAACCCTGCAATCGTCATTGTCGTTGTCAAGGCTCCGTGAGGTCGTAGCAGTCGACCTCTTATTCTGAAGGTCTCACAGCAGACTCTGACAAGGGTCGTACCAACATATGAAGCCATAGTCAGCCAACCAGGTCGCCTACACGTCCATTCAGATGCAGCGCCCGTCCGCCAAACATATTAACAGATAGCGACATGAAACCCGAGTCTGGCATTGAATCCGTAAGGACGTGGTGCTGGCGACACTGGCAAGGCATGCCTAGTCATTTGCAAACGACCAGCAACACCAGTTCATGCTGACAGCATGGTTGCTGGGATCCTGAAGGCTGCACAGACAATGCGCTGCCAGGTTCTGAGTCTGAAGCGATGGGCAACGTTTCTTAAGAGTGAGAAAGTAGATTCACAACAACCGTTCAAACAGCACCTTTGATCCTTCCACAGTTCTTTGTGTCCAGTAGCCAACTCGAGATGGCCAGATATGGTCCATAGGACTCTCTGTAGCGGTGTTCGATTTCAAATTACTGGCCGAGTCTCGTCGCATGCCACTGTCTTCCAGCAAAACAATCATTAAAGAATTCGATTGTCAAATGCCGTCCTCGGCACACCAGAGTTGAGTGGCTTCAATCACTCCCGAGGTTTGTGGCTGCCATGGAGAACAGTTGGTGGGTAGGACGCCAGAAGGAAACCTGGTGGAAGGGTGCTTGTGGAGGCTGCTCGGTCATTGGACCCACCAAATGCTGGCGGCTGGGGCGCAACCTCCTCATACTCAGATGATTACGATTTCATGGAGCATCACATCAACTGTAGCCACTTCGAAGACGTCTCTGCACATCCCAGTTTTCCGACAGCCAACCAAGAAGGCCAGATTCGTGCGTCGCCGACCTATGTTTGAGCAATCCCGTGGTGGCCTCAGGACGCTTGCACACGCCCGGTTTCGACGAGACTCGACACCCAGTTGATTTGCTGCTTTGGTGGCACCAATCATTCACCTTGTCACAATCAAGAGAGCTTCAAGACTCGCCCACCACGGCGTTGTCGAAATACCACCATCCCCATCTCCCACAGGACACGGCTTATATTGCGCCGCCGTCGCGCCCCCCACCGCCGCCGCCTCTATCAGCTCCGTCGAAAGTGTCCTCATCGGGTCCTCCGTCTCCACGGCCGCCTCCTTTCTCGTCTCTCTATTTTCCCACCGAAGCGGAGCTTGATCGAATTAGGGCCACCGTCACCGAGGGTGCGAACGAGTCACTCTTAGCCACCGCGCCGGCACCCTCCTTCGAGGAGGCTCTCGCCGAGGACGAGGCCGACTGCAAGGCCGCAGTCGAGACCAAGGCCGCTCTACCGCCGGACACAAAGGGTGAGCCTTCGAGCAGGGCGGTAGACGACGGAGAACCACCTCCACCGTACACCGAAGGTTCGAGTCCACTCGAATCATTCACCTACGTGATGGCTGCGGCAGGCGGTCCGGCCAGTATCATAACCCAAGTCCAGCAAACGCCGGGTCCACCTATCAATCCGCTAGGAGGTTCGCACTGGCAGTCTCTGAATCACACGCAATCATCTAACGGGTGAACAACAGGAGACGTCGGCGTCGATGAGCACATCACGCTGGATTTGAGGTTGGTTTCCAAGAAAGTCCTTGGCCCGCTCCGGTGCTCACGATCCACAGAGGAACACAGTTCACCCTATCTCGAGACGAGTTGTTGACGCTGCCCGAATTTGTGTTATTGTCATTATTTCCCAATGGCCTTCTGCCGGATGGCCAAATGAATACCTTCCACGACGGGGATGTGTACCCTGTCGATGTACGTCTCCCCGTGCTTTCTCTGCTGGGCATTCGATTTCCGAGAGATAACATCTTCGTCGCAGTATGACCCCGCCTCTCTTCAGTACATGTTAAACTTCTTCCGCGACGTCGCGCAATCGATCCCGTCAGCATCGCCATCGCCCACGACGTCGCCTGAAAACGACTCCATCTCCATCGAACCGCTTCAAGGCTCAGCGCGAGACATGCTCCAGGATCGAGCGGGAATCATCGTGCTGAGAGAGGATCTCGACTTCTACGTCATTCCTCCCCGCCAGGATATCGAGCAGATGGAAATGATCGAGGTCAAGCGTGCTGCAGCCAAATCGCTGCTGAAGCAGAACGGCATCTTTTCCGGTCTCAAGAGGAGCGATGAAGCCGGGACGACGGAGCAGCACTTGATCGAGATGTTGACGGCAGGGTATGTTCAGCAGGATCATCAATGCATGGCCACTAACATTCGACAGCGGCTTCAATCATGACGACGCCTGGGGTCACCGTGCCGGAGAGCCAAACAAAGCCGTCATCTGCAGCCTGGCCCTGGCTCGACTCCGAACCGACATCAAAGGGGACCTGGCCGGCAACAACGCGGTCGGCATGGCACAGAAGCTCTTACTCTTCTGGCGCAAGCCGGCCCGAAGATGTTGGTGGGAAGGAGTTGAACTGGATGACGTCGAAGGAGTCGACGGTCAACTCAAAGTGTGGATACGGAGGGTGTGGACCCTCGAGATGGTAAGAGACCCTTGTCCGCACGGCAACGTTGTTACTCATGTCGTGACAGAGCGTCATTGGACTTCGGTGAACCCGGATTGGCAACGTCCTCGCATTTGGTAGCGTGATACTGACTTCAGCGATATCCATGGGAGCATTGTTCGAGTTTTGTCCAGCTGGCAGACCAGGTTTGGGGTGGGCGTTCAGAACAATGGTTGTGGTAGTAGAATATGTGTGATGGCAACAACTGCAGCATTCTGGAGCATCGTCAAGACATCCATCCTTTCCCATCTATTTGAGTGTCCGAACTCAGTGGAGATCCGCCACGTAGGCTTGGCGCCTTTCCAGAGACAGTCGCGACCTGAACATTGACATTTCGCGCCCATCCACTCAGAACCAGAACAGAGCGGAAACAGATCTCGTCGACCACCGCTCGATCAGCTGTTGGCACTCGCTTGTGGTTTTGCAATCTGTCGGCCTCTCTATCATGTCATGAAATTGTCGTATCACCGCCATGGCTCCTGCGCAGGCCTTTGTCACCAGCTATCCTCCGCGGCTCAGACAGTATGCTAATACCCTCCTCCAACCGGTCCTCCAGACCCAAAATGTGGCGCCGACCGGTCGAACGACCAAGCGAGGGACAACGATCATAAATTACGCCGACGACGCTTACGATGAAGACGACTTTGACGACAGCGAAGGGCCCCGCAGGCCCACCGGACTGCGTTCGTTGCGCCGGGAGGATCTGGAGAAGAAGGAGCCGCAACATGAAAAGCTAGGGAAGGAGATCCGGGAGCCTGTTGACGTACAAGCGATTTATCGAGACTGGATCATTAGACGACCAGTCAAGCCGACGTACGTGCTTCCCAACGTTCATTTACCATGCACCTTTGCTCATGCGTTTCGCAGGACTGACCAGCAAGCCCACATCCAAGCCCAACTTCCTCTGACACTCATCCCGATCCGAATCGACCTTGACGTCCCCCCGCATCAACCGGACACGCCGTACCCGATCCCGCCTCGTGGTATGGAGATGGGGATCAACCTTTCACAGCCCATGTTCAAGCGGCCGGAGCTGTTGCCGGGCTACAAGATTCGCGATATATTTCTCTGGAATCTCCACGAAAGCCTCGTGACGCCGGACGACTTTGCTCTGAACTTTGTGCGCGAACTTGATCTCCCCAATCAAAATGCGCTGGCCATGTCCATCAGCCAGCAAATTCGGACCCAGTTGGAAGAATATGCGGGCATTGCACTTCATCCCCTTTTTCACACACAGCCGAAACGAGCCAGCCAGTTGCAGGATGCCGTCAACAGTCACCACACGAACGGAACGGTGAATGGCAGTTCCCGAGGTGGCACTCCTCGCGGTGGCACGCCACGAGCTCTGGCCGGCGCGACCATATCGCGACCGTCGTCCGCCACCCCCGGCGTGATGACTCCCGCACCATCTACCCCTCGACCGATTGTGCTCTCCAATGGCGCATCCATAACCGCCGTCGCATCACCGATTTTGCCAGAACCTCCATCCGACGCACCAAGTGCCGCGACGGCGGCGGCTCCTCCTCCGGAGGATCCATTTCTGAACCCGGATGATACATATCGATGCATCATCACGCTCTCGATATACCTTTCGTCCAAACTGTATCAAGACAAATTTGAATGGTCGCTCCTACATCCTCCCGGTGCCGCCGAAGCGTTTGCGAAACAAACCTGTGCTGATATGGGCCTCGGGGGGGAGTGGGTGCTGGCCATCACTCACGCCATATACGAAGCAGTGCTCAGGCTGAAAAAGGAGGCCTGCGAGGGTGGTATGTTTATGGCGGGTGGTGTGTGGGGCCAAGGAGAGATTGACAACCAAGCCGTTCGCGCTGAAGAAGGCGCCGGATGGAGATACGACGCGGATGACTTTGGGGCAGAATGGGAACCCAAGTTTGAGGCTCTCAGCAAAGAGGAGATTGAAAAGCGAGAAGGAGACCGAGAACGACAGTTGAGACGGTTACGACGAGAAACGGCCAAGTTCAGCTCCACCGCTGGTATGATGCCCTCGGCGCGAGAGCAAGAGGCACAGCAAAGGGGCAGTTATTTCGACATGCCCGGGGTCGGCGGCGTCGGAGGCGATGAGACGCCCTTGATGGGTCGAGGAGAGAGGAGCAAGAAGAAGCGGCGATTCCGGTCATTGAGCCCCGTGGCAAAAGCGCAAACCCCGAACGAATCAGGGTCTGCCGGTGCCGGGTGGGGCGGTGAGAGCAACCGACTGCAGGAATATGAGAGGCAGAACTGGAGGTGTAAGCATTGTCTGGTCTGGGGCGGCGCCGTGTGGGCAGTTCGGGACGGTCCATTGGGTCCTCGAGTAAGTGCCTGGCCATGGCCACCGGTTCTCTCTTTTGTCAGATGCTGACCCCTTGACAGACTCTTTGCAACAACTGCGGCTTGCTGTACGAACGGGACAAGAAGTTGCCGGTCTGGTCGAAGGACTTGCACAAGCTCTCCGTTCCCGTTGGAAGATGACCTTCTCTCGCGGGTTCAGAGACATCATCGCTGCACGCTGTCCGCAGATGTATCTTTGAATTCCGGACTCCTCGATTTAGGACCTTTTCAAAACTGGTGGTACTTTTGGGGTTCGTCTTTGGCGGATGCGCGGGTCACACGTCCTGTGCCGGCTTCTCCTGCGCCCGCGGACCCTTGCAACAACACGGCGTTAGGACGAGGGTTTTGGTGGTGCATACTTTGTTGAGGTTTAGAACTGGATGTGTACAACAGAACAACACAGCCAAATGCATTGGAGAGAGCGCCGTTTAAGGCTCAGCAGAGATGGCATGGCAGCATCTGGCACGATCGAGAGAAAGCCAGGCGAGAAATATCAATCCGGTGTCTTGATGCTCTCCCTTATTCTGGCAATGCTTACACATGGGAGAATTGTTCAGCCCTTGAGGCGCAACGAGGCTGCTTTCTGAGGTGAGATCTCCTTGATAAGATTAGATGGAAGATCTCTTGGCTGCTGTCCTCCGCAACTCGTGGACCACTATTTTGAAGCCAGATCGCAGCACTGAGCAACAAATCATTCTGCTCGCGCCCTTTTTGAGATTCGACATGCGGTAGGGTTTCAGAAGGGCCATCTGTCTTTATTCTTTGTCTGTGTGCAAGTCCGGCAGCATGGTCTGTCCCACTTTCCGTGACCCAACTTGTCTAAGTTCAAGGAACCTGAAGTTTGGAGGGGAATTATTGTACTGACACACCGCTGATACAGGCGCAAGTTATTGCGAATTCCGGCCATGACGATATGATTGTACGTGTGAATTTGGACCCCCTGCGCCACTCTTCTCGAATCCCGTCCTCCCACTCCATGTTGCGCCGTCTGATGTTAATGAGCGGTGTTGTGTCGATAGCATGATGCAGTTCTCGACTACTACGGTCGTCGGCTCGCGACATGTTCAAGTGACAAGACGATCAAGATATTTGAAATTGAGGGTGATCAGCATCGGCTGACAGAGACGCTGAAAGGGTGAGTGCGTCCTGCAAGCAAGAAAGGAATTTGGCTGCGGCGCTGACCACCTAACACCGCAGACATGATGGTGCAGTATGGTGTGTGTCATGGGCTCATCCCAAGTTCGGCACACTCCTCGCTTCGTCGTCCTACGACGGCCGCGTGAACATCTACCGCGAGTCGCCGGCGCAGACACCGTCCCATTCGCCGCAGTGGTCGCTCGTGTTCACGTCCACCATCCACACGGCGAGCGTCAACATGGTTGCGTGGTCGCCGCCGGAACTGGGCTGTCTGCTCGCCTGTGCTTCCTCGGACGGGAACGTCTCGGTCCTGGAGTTCAGGGATAACCAGTGGGGCCACGTCATCTTCCCTGCTCACGGCATGGGAGTCAACGCCGTGAGTTGGGCGCCGACCGGTATCCCTGGTGCCATTGCGAGAAAGGATGGCGGAGCAACGGCTGGAGCGCCTGTCCGCCGGTTTGTCACCGGAGGAAGTGACAACGAGGTCAAAGTCTGGGAATGGAATAACACCGCTCAGAGGTACGAGAACACGGTGGTGCTGCCCGATGGACACTCGGACTGGGTCAGAGACGTCGCCTGGTCGCCGACGCTGCTGAGCAAGAGCTATATCGCCAGTGCGAGTCAGGACAAGACCGTCAGGATCTGGACGAGCGTGAATCCCGCCGACGCCAGCAGCTGGCTGCTCACCAAGACGCTGGAGTTCGACGCCGTGTTGTGGCGGGTGAGCTGGAGTCTGAGCGGAAACATCCTCGCCGTCAGCGGCGGAGACAACAAGGTCACCTTGTGGAAGGAGGATCTCAAAGGTAAATGGGAATTGGTCAAAGAGGTGACGGAGTAAAGGTCTTTTACACGGATGGTCAGTGTATCACGGAAGATACACCGGTCTTCATGTCTGGACGTCATGTCTGGATCTCAAAGATATATTGGTCGTAATTGCTAGTCTCGCTAGTCTCTTACGAGCTCGAGAACACGAGTCGAGTCGGAAGGCTCAGCAGCTGTGTCTCAAGAAAAGATGCTCTACACCAGCAACATCAAATATCGGCAGCAACACCGACGGCCTTCAGGACGCCCGACCGAGGAGCCATGGTCCTGACATCCGTCGTCTCCTGTGCCGCCGTTTGGATGCGCTGAACGCAGGCTTCTCGACCGAGGATGTCCATGGTCTCCGGCAGCGACGGTCCGGCCGCGCCGCCGAGCAGAGCCCATCTCAGATAGTGGTAGAATTCCTTTTTCCACTGCTTGACATCGCCGCCAGGCGCCAGGGATGAGAGGTCCTTCAAATTCGCGTGGTGCACCTCCTTGGTCCAGGATTCTTCGGGCACCAGGCAGAGGGTGGCGGCTGCGATACGAAGCGGTTGGAGCAGAGCTGTGTCGGCGACATCCAGTGGTGAACGCGAGGGACGGTTCAGGAAGATGCCACATTGATCCACAAAGTCGGTGGGAGACCGGTATGCCAGGGACGACGCTTGTAACATGGTCGCCATCACATCTCTCAATCGTCGCTGGCCTAGGAAGGACGACACGGTGGCGGCGCCATATTTCTCCAGTAATGCGACCGCCACATCCCGTATCATCTGCTCGAAGCCCTCACCTCCAGCGAGGACCTTCCGGCGAGCATGTCTTTCCTGCAAGTACCGGAGTTTGTCAAAGGAGACAATGGTGTTTCCCTTGGTGATTTTAAGGTCAAAGAGGCCTTCCAGCTCGGGCAAACTCAGGACGTCATTCTTCTGCTGATGAGACCAGCCCAAGAGGGCTGCAAAGTTCACCAAGGCTTCCGGGAAGATGCCAGCCTTTCTGAAGCTCGAGATGTCCGAGTCAAAGTTGCGCTTGCTGAGCTTCTGTCGATTGTGGTCCACGAGCAGCGGGACATGCGCATACCACGGCGGCGTCCACGCCATGGCGCTGTACAGTGCGACATGTAACGGCGTCGAGGCCATCCATTCCGAGCCTCGCACGACATGGGTAATCCGCATTTCGTGATCGTCACAAACATTGGCCCAGTGATAGGTGGGAAAGCCGTCCGACTTGATCAGAATGGTATCCTCGTACACGGGCTCGTCGACGAGTAACTTCTTCACTTTATCCGTGCCATGCCCCGTCTTCCCATAAACAAGGTCATTGTAGCGCGGCCATTCTTTCGGCGCCCGGAATCGAATGACATGGTCTTCTCCCTGATGGGCTCTCTCTTCGGCTTCTTCCGGCCTGATGTCGGCGCACTTGCGGTCGTAGCCCAAGCCCAGGCCCTTCTCATGCCGTCGTCGGTTGAGTTCGTCCAATCTCTCGGGAGAGCAAAAACACCGGTAGGCTTTCCGACTCTGCAGCAAAGTTTGGATATGTCGGTGGTATATGGGTCCTCGCTCAGACTGTCGATAGGGCCCAAACGGTCCCCCAACCACCGGGCCTGCGAAACTTAGCCATGTCATGTCGTGGCAGACATCGGGGCCAGACCTTCGTCCCATTGCAACCCGGCCCATCTCAGGTCATCATACAACCGTTGTTCGGCGCCCGGGACCGTTCGTTTTGCGTCGGTATCTTCGACACGCAGTAAAAATTGGCCGTGTGTGCGCCGGGCCAGGAGATAATTGAACAACGCCGTCCGGATAGAACCTAAATGCAGGTTCCCCGTGGGCGACGGAGCAAATCGTGTTCGCGCCGGCCGGTCAGGGAGTCTTCCTCGTTTCGAGTTGGTGCTCGACTTCCGAACGTTCACCAACGGCGTCGATGGTGGCTTTGCCGCCAGACGCGTGTGACATGACTTACAGATCCAGCCAGTGGCGACGCGAGAAGAAAGATCCGGCTTCATGAACTAATTGATGGCAAATGCAAGGTGTGGTAATCAGCGAAAACACGAGAAGCTTCAGGCAATTTACCTCCCTGCGCTGACGATGACGACGGTCCGGGCCAACCCTGCAGCCTTGCCGATCTCGCTTAGAACTTTGTGCGGCCTCAGCTCACTCTACCAGAATTTCACGCCAACGACATTATTTAGACAAGCCATCCTATCTCACCATCCGATCTCACCGTCCTCTCTGATCCTTCTCTAGAAAAATTTCACAAATCAAAGACGTTCCGTTCATCGTGCTATTGAGGATCCGACGACCGCAAGATGGACGGCTCGACAAACGACGCACCCAACGACGCGCCCAAGGAGGGCACAACGGAGATCGATCTCTATGAGATCTTAGGCGTGCCGCCGACGGCCAGCAAAGCCGAGATCCGCAAAGCATATCACAAGAAAGCGCTTGCCAGTCATCCGGACAAGGTTCCACCGGAACAAAGGGAAGAGGCCGAGGCACAGTTCAAAGCCGCGAGTCAAGCGTACGAGATCTTGAACGATGAGGAGAAACGGCATCTCTACGACACTCACGGCATGGCGGCGTTTGACGGCTCGGGGGGACCAGGGATGGGACCGGAAGTCAATATGGAAGACATCTTGAACATGTTTGGCATGGGCGGCGGCGTGCCAGGAATGGGCCGTGGAGGGAGGAAAATGAGGCGAAGTCCCGACGAGAATCAAAAGTATGAAGTCAGCCTGATGGATCTGTACAAGGGCAAGACGGTCAGATTTACCAGCACCAAAAACGTCATCTGTTCAAAGTGCAATGGGACGGGCGGCGCCGATAAAGCGAAGCCCAAAGAATGCGCCTCCTGCAAGGGCCAGGGCATCAAGCAGGTGGTGAGCCAAGTCGGCCCCGGCATGTTGACGCAGCGAATGGTCGAGTGCGGGGCCTGTGAAGGCACGGGTCAAGTATTCAATCCGAAAGACAAGTGCAAAAAGTGCAAGGGGAAGAGGACGACGGAGGAAAAGAAACAACTCGAACTCTACATCCCCCGAGGCGCCAGGGAAGGCGACCAGATCAGATTGGAGGGCGAGGCAGATCAGGTCCCCGGTGCTGAGCAGACGGGCGACATTGTCTTCCACCTGGTGGAGCAGCCAGATGACGTCTTCCAACGCGCGGGCAATGATCTTTCGGCAAAACTGGAGATCACCCTCGCGGAAGCCCTGACCGGCTTCCACCGTGTGGTCCTCCAGCACCTGGACGGACGCGGGATTGAGCTCCGTCATCCACAGGTGCCCGGACAAATCCTGAGGCCAGGCGAAGTGCTCCGGGTTCCCGGTGAAGGGATGCCGATCAAGAAGAGTGAAGCCAAAGGCGACCTTTACCTGGTCGTGGACGTCCGGTTCCCCGACGATGGCTACTTTTCCGATCCTCACGTCCTCGAGCAACTGCAGAAACTTCTGCCGGGTCCACCGCCGCCGATTGAAGCCGAGGAGACGGATGAAGTCACATGGGAACAGGCTGACATTGAGGACATTGGTGGGCCCGAGGCACACGAAGCGTGGGAAGACGAAGACGGCCCCCATCATGCCCAATGTCAGACTCAGTAAAGAACTTGACGACGCGATGAATGACGACGAGTTCTGCAGAGGGTCGACCGGCAGAGAGAAAGTGAGCATAGACGGCGTTGGTGGGAGCATTGCAAGGCGTCGACAGATGGTTGGTTTCACGAGCTCACATGTGGAGAGAGCGGTCACATTCTAGAGGGTCCCCTCTCTATCGCGTGATAGTGATTGGATCAGCGTCGGACGGTCTCATACATCTCTATTTCTTAATGTCATGTTCTCCTTTATTTCTCCATTCTGGACGGCTTCCGCCGCTCCAGACACTTTAAGCCGGCCTTGGAACTTTTTCTGTAGTCTCTCCTCAGTGACCCGATACGCGTTGGGAAACCATTCGCTGAGCTTCTCATCGTCTCGGCCCCGGATCATCTGGGTGACGGCGTTGGCACAGAGAAAACACAAGACCATGCCGTGGCCCTGAAAAGAGACGTCCAGGAAAAGACCGTCTTCACCAGGCACCGGTCCCACCAGCGGGTACCCGTCCCCGCTGTATCCCATAATCCCGGACCATGACTTCCGGAGCCGTCCGTCAGGATGGTCAGGTCCCCAGCTCGCGCCGAAATAAGCCTGTGTGGACTGCAACAGATACTGGACGATCCTGTCGTCGGCGGCGACGGTATCATCGGTATTTCCGTATTCATCGGCACCCTCGTTCGTGCCTTTGGTCAGGCCTCCGCCGATCACAATGTCCCCTTGAAACTTGGTGCCCCGTGGTCGAGAAATCATGTACTCGTAGCCCCGGCCGTATACGAAGGAATATGTCGTCTCTAGGCCGGTCTGAGGCATGGCTTGGCCGGGCCTTTGTGCGGTGACGAAGCCGCGGAACGGCACGACCACACCTTGGAGCCTCGAGTAGAGACGTGCTGTGTAGCCGTTGGTCGCGAGGACCAATTGCTTTGCCGTGATGGTGCCTCGCGGAGTCGTGACGAGCCAACGCACCAGTTGATGGCCATTTTCCACGCGAGAGATACCCGTTGCCGGAGTATTGCATTGAAGATTGAGTCCCTTTTTCAATGCCAACTTCAAAATGCCGATTGTGAGTTTGTACGCGCTCAAACTTCCAGCTTCATATTTGAGACTGCCCAGACTGTCCGGTACGAGGAAGGCTTTTGCCGTCTCCTCGCTGTTGAAAAAAGTCTGTTCCGGAGCCGGGTCTTTGGAGCCCATGAGTGACCGCATCAGATCAACGGACTCGTGGGCAGCTTCCCACTGCTCTGAATCATAAAAGACATCCACTGTATCGCATCTCCGGGCGTCGCAATCGATACCATTTTCTCGTATAAAGTCATGCACGGCGACCATGCAATTGTACTCCAAGCGTGCTATCTTCACGGCATCTTCCGCCCCCACCTGCTTGACGTTTTCACCAAATGAGCGGTAAGATGCCGTCTTCGTGTGACCACCTTTCACCACACATCAGAGGATATGAAATGATCACCAACGGTGACAGGAAAGTGAACGTGCGAGGAATATTGGACAGAGGCGGTAGACTTACCATTGCGTCCGCTGGCACCGGTGGCGGCCTGGCGGGCTTCCACGACGACCACTGTGGACTCTGGATCGGCAGAGAGAAGGTTATAGGCTATCGTCGCCCCGCTGATGCCAGATCCGATCACAGCGACATCGACATGAGCTGGCAACTCTTCCGTGGTCCGGCAATTGGCGATCTGGTCTGGAGGGTCCTGCCAATATGATTGCGAAGGGCTGTTTCGCGGCAGTGTTGGCAGGATATTTGCCCTTTGCTCCATGATCATTGTGCCGAAACAGATTACACGGCGGAGAACCAGTAACTGACCGTTCCTCGAACGGTCTCAGGTGATGTACGGTGTACATTTATTGTAGCAGCCAGATAGATCCTGGACCATCGGATAAATCCGTCATTTGAAAGACTTGGCGCATTAACCGAAGACATTAGCGAGAGAGCCGCTCACTGTGCCATTGTTCTGCGACCGACCCAGCCTTTGTTCGACCACGACGACGCATTCAGTCCAGAGTCCACAAAGTCATCATCTGGCATCCTCCTGACGATTTTCACCTTCCCCAACGACCTACACCATCGGCGCGCAACTCCGACGTGGGAGGCGACCAGAGCCTCGATTCGGACAGCCAACTTAGCCACGCCCCACCCGTCCGAGATATTGGAAGAGCTCCGCGACAGCTGCGCGCTCGTTCAAACGCTTTCCGCTCTCACCGGGTCGCGTTTGACGGTCTCACGAAAGCCGTGTGTATCGATTGATGCCCCCGTTGGAAGCGTCTACCACCATTCCGCCGTCACCGACATCACCGCCTCCACTCGGTCTCAAGCGGCGACGACTTTCTGATCCCGTACCGGAATCTCCTCTTTCTCCTCCGTTGATGTCAGTCGCCACGAAGAGCTATGTATCACCCTACGGAAACACACAACATACGAACGAGACTGCGCCTCCCTCCTCGTCCCGATCGCCCAGGGGCTCCTCATCGTTCACACAACCACCACCGGCGCCACCGCTAAATCATTCCCTTCCGACGCCGGCGAGCAGTGTAGCTGGCATTCCAGGCCTCGACATGGTGGAAGAGGCAGATCAACACCGTGACAAGCGGCAGAGGTTGGAAGAAGCCGACCGAGAAGCGGGGGACGCAATGGCCGGCGTGGAATCCTCGATATTACCCACGAACCACGACCGGCATCAGGACGTCCCGTCGGAGACCGGTGACTCTGCAGGTTTACAGGCGACCCACACCGCTGGTGGTGCGACGGCCAAGTTTGCCATCGGTCGCCCCGCTGTGTCCCGTGAGACGGCTCTGGAGCAACTTCAGGAAGATATGGGCGAGGCCTTTCTTCTCTGCAGATCCAGTAAGACTGTCCTGGTCTCCGCTTGACTGTGATTTGAGGTAAAATAGTTATTGACCTGTTGATCTCTAGAAGTCGAACGGCAGCGACCCGACCCGCAAAAGCATTTGCTGGCGCTTTATGGCCTCAGCCCGCTCTTAAAGAGTGTTGCCCGTACCGACCCTTTGACGGGTGAGAAGATCAACAAGTTACGAAAGTCTTATGAAGGTCAAATCAAGAGCTTTGGCCTCGCAGGCAAGAATAAGCCGGTCAAGGGTGAGCGCAATGTGGATGAGGATGAACCAGGCCCTCTGAGGCGCATGACGGGGTCCCTCCCCCAGGGTCTGATCCCTGACGGGCAATGGCGAGCCGTGCATGCCACCAAACAGATCGAGGTCACCCCGGACTTCCGGGCAAAACTACAAGCCGCGATGCAGATGCAACCTGGGAGCGTGCGAGACAATGCCAAGTGGGAAGATGTCCTTGGTTTTGAAAAATCACGTCCGGTGACCGTGCAACCGCAGCCGAACGTTGCTCAGATCCCCCCACCACGACGGCTGCCCAACGGTGTTATACGGCCGCCGCAACAGCAACCGCCACCACAACCGACAGTATCCGAGGCGAAACGACAAACTCGTGGTAAGAAGCGAAGTTATGGAGATGACAGCTTCGTTGGATACGGCGAGGGCTATTCAGATCTTGAGGATCTGGACCATGAAGGCGATGAAAGTGCGATGCGGAGGAAACGGAAGAAGGTAGCAACCCTGGGGCAAGATGGTGGCGTCGACTGACCGTTGTCAGGACTCGGGGACCCCTTTCAACTACGGATAATATATACGGGGCGATGGATTGAGGGGATGGCCGTCTCCTTTCTCTCCGCGGTCGGTTGATACATGCAATAAAGGCCCAGGTCTGGGAGCTCCGCGACATTTTACTATTTATGCATTGATTTTGGCGATACCCCTGGCCTAATAAAAGAGGCTCTCCGGGAGCGGGATTGACTGACTGCACTCCGATGTCCTATCGGAAGAATTGCATTTTACAATGAACGACAAACACTCCTTTTTCCAGCAGGCAAACCGGGTGCTAAGCACAATGACTCCGGCTGGTCAGGCCTGACACCAAGCGAATGTCCAGGGTCGGGTGGGAGAGGCGTAAAAGCGTCTGCGCCGTGACGTAACCGGTGTACTCCATGCCACCCTGTGTCATAGGGCGGACTTTTCTCCTGTACGATCGAATGATATGTAAAGATTACCATGATCACTGCAGAATGTACTGTGCACCGCGTCCGTATATAAATCTTTCTTGAGTCGTCTGGGCAATCTCACTGGGTAAAGATTCGAAGATATTGGCTGAAATATAAGAGGTGAGTGAAACAGATCCAGAGCGCAACTTTCTCGTTGATCACATAACCAGACAACATCGAGGCCCAAAAAGTCCAAGGCAGACACAGAGAGAGTGTAGAGGAGTGTAAAAATGTCTTCGGACCTACCAATTCCGGAGCCGACGGTGCCGCGCAAACCATTCACATCCTTCAAAGTCATCTCTTTCGACATCTACGGCACACTCGTCGATTGGGAAGCCTCAATCCTGAAGCTGCTGCAGCCCCTGGTGTCCCGTATACCGCCAGACTCGCCGGTCGCGGCGGTGTATGGTGAAGGGAGTACAGCCGATGGTCATCAAGCGCAACCAGCAGCGGGGACGAAGCTCGCGGCCAAGTTCAACGAGGTCGAGGCAGCGCTGCAGACCGAGCAACCCACGCTACGGTACGACCAGCTGTTGACGGCGGCCTACGAGCGTCTGACCCGCGAGCTGGACGTCGAGGTGACCGACGCTGTCAAGGAGGAAGCGGCCCGCTTCGGCCAGAGCATCGGTTCCTGGGCCGCGTTCCCGGACACGGTGGCCGCGTGCCAACGGCTGGCACAGCATTACAAGCTGGTGCCGCTGAGCAATGTGGACCGCGATAGCTTCCAACGGACACGCGTGGGCCCCCTGGCCGGCGTAGACTTCTGGCGCGTGTACACGGCGCAGGACATTGGCAGCTACAAGCCGAACCTGGCCAATTTCGAGTACCTGATTCAGCACGTCAAGGACGAGGCTGGTGTCGACAAGGACGAGATCCTGCATGTGGCGCAGAGTTTGTTCCACGACCACATTCCGGCGAAGAAGATGGGCATGAGCAGTGTGTGGATCAACAGGAAAGGTGCTGGGATGGGGAGCGCCGAGGGAATTCAACGGGTCCACGAGGAGGGTCGGGTGGGATACGGATGGAGGTTTAGCACCTTGGGAGAGTTTGCTGACGAGGTGGAGAGACAGTTTGATGCTGAAACCAGGTAGGTGGACACAGGAATCGAAGACAATGGATACCTTTGAGTTGGCTTTCTGATGCGTCGTGAAAGATAATTCCAGGCATGCGCGACAACGAAACTCTTGAAGTCTGACAGGGCCACACATTCGATGGCCTGCTTTTCAAGCTGGTGACATGATCTTGTATAGCCATGACCTAGACTTGAGGCATCACTACCGCTTCAGAAACGCAAATCAGAGACCACCGGAGCGGCTGCCAAACAGCTTGGCAGCATTTCCACTACACAGCGCGTCCTGGTCTTGTTTTTGTGGAAACACCTCGTGCAAATATTGATCGTGCTCTTCCGAAAGAGCTGTCACTGCCTTCAGGGGAGTAAAAGGGAAATCACTGCCATAGAGAATCCTCTCGACGGTGATGTACTGCAGCAGACCTCTGATTTGTTCAGGAAATGCCCAGCCGGCGGTGTCGAAATAGAACTGCCTGTTGAGTCGCTCTTTCACCCACGCCGGGTTTACCTTGGGGTCGAGGCCAGGAAGGTTCAAGATGGGACCGACGTTGGAGAAACGATTGATGAGCGGTGGAAAGGTCCCGCCCATGTGGGGCACAATGAAGGTGATATCAGGACATCGACTCACCGTTCCGGACAGGAAGAGATTGATTACCGCTCGCGCGGTGTCAAAAAGAAACTCGAACATGGGTCTCGGATAGGCCGTCACCGGCACCGCAGGGCTGCCAGATGGCATGCAAGGAGTAGTCGGATGAATAAAGACAATGGCCTTCCTCCGGTTAAGCTCATCAAAGACAGGATCCAGGCTTTTGTCACCCAGATATGTGCCATGATGATTTGTCTCGACGGCGACGCCATCGGCGTTGAGCTGGTCGAAAGCATACGGAATCTCTTCGAGACAGCCTTTGACATCAGGGAGCGGTAAGGAGGCAAAGAATCCAAACTGGTTCGGGCGTCGCTTCTTCAAGTCCGACGCAAAGTCATTGCAGTGTCTGGTGACCGTGCGGGCCAACTTGTCGTCTCCGGCCTTGAGGTGAGTGCCAGGAGAGGTAATGCTGAGAATTGACTTGGTGACATTGATTGTCTCCATCATCTGGAGGTGGTCTTCTTCACTCCATGGCTGCCAAAGTGAGCCCACAAAGACAGTGACCATGCTTGCCGGGCACGTACCGGGATCGCAGGCACTGAAATAGCTTTGTTACTGCGGTCATCCCTCATGATCATCAGAACGAGGACTCACTGCCATCTGGATTCCTGTGTCCAGTGTCGATTAGTGCTTGTCGGTACTCCCTGAGAGATTGCTCAGCAACGAGGATCAATATGCCAAGATTGCCACTCACGGCGGAACAAAATGTGAATGACAGTCAATCTTTGCGAATTTGGACATGTTGATAGAGCGGAAGTGAATTTTTGTGGGATCGAAATTAAGAGGGGCATCTCACAATGGCATTTATTGCGAGGATGGGGTTTTGGTGCGGGGACTCGGACTGTGCCATGCAATTCACTTGCCAAATATAGTGTTGTCCTCCAGCGTTCCACACGGGAAATGCGATGTGGCCTAGCTTGAGAGGAGTAAGAGTGTGAGATAGACCGGTGAACAGAAGGACTTTAGGTTTATCGCTGCAGATGGCCGGATCATATAGCTGCAGACGATCAGACCGTAGCTGCAGACGGCCAGATCATGTAGCTGCAGACGGCCAGATCATGTAGCTGCAGACGATCAGACCATGTAGCTGCAGACGATCAGACCATGTAGCTGCAGACGGCCAGATCACGCAGCTGCAGACGACCTGATCATGTAGCTGCGGACGACCAGATCATGTAGCTGCGACCTCTACCAGTCATGACAGCCTGGCTTCCTCACCTTGCCCGTCGCCCGTCGTCTCGATCAGTCCAGCCGCGCAGAACAGATCTAGTGGACCCGAACAGTGAAATGCTGATCTCCTTCAACTCATTCCCAGGTCGGCTGGGCATAAAAGGTAGATGCCGCGGGGAGAAACTGGAATCATGTTTTGACCGTGGATGCGACGGCCAACTCAGATTGGATTTGGCAAACCTTGCAGGCAGGACGAGCGAATTCAACATGGCCTCCGGGAAGACGCTGCAGGACCAAGCATCCGCCGTGATGAGAGCCTGCTCTGGGGCGTCCAGAGACATAGGATTCACCTCGTGCACACTCCACCGGTTCCGGCACATATACGGCCGTCCTCGGGCTGATAGCCTCGTGCCCGCTACCGTGCCATTAGCTTGCCAAAGCTATGCTCACGAGGTGTTGTGCCCTGTCGCTGAGGTCCATCGACAATGCCAGCTCTTGACCTCGCTTGCCCATCTTGACCCATGTCTTCTGTAGTATGCTTATGATCTTGTCCTGGTCGTGGCCCTGCAAGGGTCAGCACTCCATCAAGGGATCTGTCATTCGGCCAGACAACACGGACAGACCTTTTCAAAATCGTCGAATTGATCGTCCAGGAAGACAAGGCACGCAACGTCCTCGAGGGCTTGGGCCTCGGGGTCGCCCATTCCATCGCCCTTCTTCAAATCTTCTTTAGCAATCAAGCTGGCGACCCTGTTCGCCTCCTCCTCGGTATACCGGCACTGTAGACATATCTCTTTGACCTGTTCAGCTTGTCGCTTTTTCAGAAACGTCCGCCAGGCGAAATATCCTGCTTTCGTCCGCGGGTATGAATCGCGTGCCACCTCCCATCGCCGAAAATGCTGGGCACGAACAGCTGTGGCTAGGAGGGGGTCTGCGTTAGGGGTATGTAAATTGAGGTGCTTGGTCATTTTCCGAGCATAATGCAGCTCGTATGGCACGGACTCGCCATCGATCTTGATGGTGTTGGGGTCTTTGGAATGCGCTTCGTCGATAAGTTGCATCGCTTTATCCAGATCCAGTGTCATGGCGACTCTCAATCGGGTTCGCCAGACCTGTGTACAAAGGTAAGCGTTGAGGATCAGTTGTCTAGCACGGCATCAATGATACTGTCAGACGAGGCCGGAACCGAATTATAGAGAGACGAGGACAGAGATTGGCAGCTGAGCGACATGGTCTATTTTAGAGTTGAGAAAATTCGCATATTGTTAATAATGGTGTCATTCGCGTGTCAATCTTACACACAAGCAGTAATGACTAGTCTGTCGAAAATACATTTCAAGCCCCTCCCTCTCTCTTTGCATACTCGTCTTCTATGCGTTCTTCGTACAGTCTGTCCGCCTCTGCCTTGCTCAACGGTTGGTCCCCAGACGTGTCGGACGTCTTGGACGAGGCGTGTGCGCCAGCCTGCAAACTTCCGTCGATTGCTTTGGGTATGCTGGCAGTTGCAGAAGCAACGGTCTCGGTGGTCTTTCTGAACACCTCGGATGTGGTGGAGCCGATGTCAGATTCGCCTTTTTGGACGACTTGATTCGATGACATGGTTGTGGTGGGATTAATTAAACGCGTCGAGTTTGGAGTAGACTGAAAGCTCGGCTAAATGCCAGGTGTGGAATGGGTGTATGTCGCTTCTCCAACCTTGTGGGTGGATGATTTCTTCGATTCAAGGTTCTAGGCAACCATATATATCTCTTCTGCCTGAAAACCGGTTTCTTGCGCCAAGCTGCGTTTGGACCATAGCACTACAATCGGCATTGCTCCGGGTTGAAGTGAGTCAACCCGGATTACTGCAGGTTGTCGTTGGTTAAGTTGTAGCGCATTTTTGGTCAGAGGAGGGAACCTGTTTCTGGGAACCCCGGCGCCGAAGCCTAAGACGCCCACGCCGTCTTTCCCTAACACTTGATCCCCAGCGAAATCTGTGGCATATTAACCCGTCACCTTTCCCTGAGTCTGTTATCTTCAAGCCCAAACGATGTTGCCTGTGAGTCTTCAGAGATGCATTTTCGTCTGAAAAGATGCATCATATCATAAAAGCTGCGACTTGAAATTGTCTTTGGAAAGCATCACTCAGTGACGAGATGAAAGTCAAACATCAAAGAGCTCTTTCAGTTGCTTGATGGTATCCTCTGGGTCCTTGACAGAGTGACCGATGGTTCGAGGATCGTCATAGATCTCCCAGTCATTGCCACCCTTGAATGCTGCGTCACCGAAGAAGTGGATGTTCTTGTAATGGATTCCAGAAAGTTCTTTGCTGGTGTCAGCTTCCGCCTCGACGTGTTGTAAGCAATATGTCTTGTCCCATCCGGAAGGGAAGACATCGAAAGAGATCTGACCGCCAATGGAGTAACTGTGATCTGGATCAGCACATCGACGACATCGGTCCAAAGGATCAATCTGACGTGAGTCCCAGACCGGGGAATTCCTTCTTCAGTGCCTCAATCATCTTGGGTCTGCAGCCAGTCTTCTTGTCCCAAGCCTGAAACTCGTCTCTTTCTGCCTGGCTGGCATTACGACCGACTGGGCTGACATTGATCATACCATTTCTGAACTCAATAAAGGTTCCACGCATAGCTGGGAGACCCTCGAGTTCCGAAATGTATCCCAAACAGAACTTGGCCGTAAAAGACAAGGAAAATCTGCCCCCTACTCACTTCGACCCTCACCCAGGCGTCGCCGCTTTTAACCACCACTTCTCGCAGTCATACTCACGCTCACCCTCCCACTCACCCTTTGACGACAGTGTGCCTTTTAACCTGTGGGACCATGTCTCAACTTAACCAAAAACATACCAAAGGATCAAAAAATGGCCGGCAGCGCGACGATTTCGATTTGGTGGTCATCCTTTCCAATGAGCCCCCCCCCCCCACCTCGTTCACCTGGATCCATCGCCCTCCATGTATAAAAATGCGTTTCCTCGACCGATAGCCGAGGAGTCCTCAAGAATACTAAGACTGGTCAGGACCAAAAAGACAATCCTGCCGACGAAGACGTCCAGGATTCTCAGAAAGAGCTGGCCATCAAGGGGCTCAAGGAGGCAGTTGCCACCATTGCAGAGCGCATCGATGGCTGGTTTGCTGAGTGCACTAAGACTCCATCCACTCATTATTCATCATGAGCTGTGCAGGCCAGAGCTGTGGGGCGCGAGAGGGAATAGGCACGAGTGGTATTGTTTGGTTGACCTACAGTAGTTCCATCGCGCAGGTCTCTGATGTTGAAAGCCAGGCTGATCTGAAGGGAAACATGGACAACCTCACCTTTAGCATATCAATGCAACTACTCGAGGTTACCCAGATCTGATGGTGTCATTTGCCAATCCAAATTGATCTCTTACCGCCTGACCGGAACCGATTCTGCAGGCCTCTTTCATGCCTTCTTTCGTCTCCCACCTCGCCCCTTCTTTGTTGGTTTGGTTGCTTGCTGTTGTGCTTTCTTTGCTTCCTGTTCTGCCTTCTTCGGTGCATCCTGTTTTTTCCCCTTCTTGGCCTGTTCTGCCTTCATTGCTTCCTGCGCTGCTCTCATTTCTTCCTGTTCTTCCTGTTCCGCTTTCTCTCGTGATGCCTTTTCTGCTTTCTTGTCCCTTTTCTCCTTGTCTGCTTTGTTTTGTGCCTCCTTGTACTTGTCCCAAAGGTCCTTGTCAAGATCACCGAAATTTACCACATACTCTGTGTGTGCAGGGCGTTTTGGAGTGGCACCTCTGCTAGACCCAGGAACAGCCCGATGCGGTACGTGTGAACTGTCGTCGGCGGTGAACCATATAAACATCGGTGTCCCATCATACTCCTCAAGTCCTGCGATCCACCGGTCATAGTTGTCGAAGAAAACTTCATGAGAATCCTCATGATTCGCGCGATGCAATGTGACCTGATAAGGGCAGAGAGTCAATTTTTTCTTTCTCCCGGAGAGCCCTTCCTCGATCAAGACAATTATCCCATCCAGAGTTTTGTAATTCCAATCGATGGGGTGATAAACGACAGGGGTGCCAATGGGATCGTTTTGGATATCCGGGATGTCAGTTTTGAAGGTTCTCACATCCATGCGGTGGTTGAGAATGGGCACACTGGATAGGCCCTTGTTGTTCAAGTAATACAGAACAGCGTACTCCATGAAGAACCCCAGCGTCGATGGGTTGTTATAAAACGTCGACATTGCCTTCAGGAATTCGCCGTTGACAAAATATTGTTGACTTTGAGTGAGTGCATCTGTTACGGCTTTGCGGACCACACCGCAAGAGTAGCCTCCAGTACCATCTTTGCGTCGAAAGAAAAAACGATGGTCGATGAGCTCGGGTCTCTCTAAAATCAGGGTCGGTGCGGGAAGGTTGAGAAGGCACCTCTGCACGAAGTCGCAATACCTAGAAAGTCAGGTCCATCGTAGAAAGCTGAATAAGGGGGACATACAGCTTCCATTTGTAACTGGTCTTGTCATCAATCTTTTTCACTTTCATATCGTCGGTGAACGTCACGGCTTTATTTGCTACCTTCTCAAGTGGAGAAAGGTCGACCTTTCCACTTGCCACGCACTGGTTCAAGAGCAATGGGATACAGCCCGTGAGCTCTTCGACGTCCTCCTTGCTCACGCCTTCCAGAGTCAAGTTGGAGTGACGATTCCACCAGCACTTCATTTCCGTCTAAATTCCAGTTAGAAGAGATGCACTTAGAAGGTTATCCTGTATTGAGATATACCTGAGTCAGGCCACCATAGGCGTTCATGGTGTAGTTATAGTTCTCCTTGTTTTGCGTCATGAGGTAGTCCCGGTTATTGGCTGACGAGCTGAGGACTGCTTTGTGAGGGGGTATCAACTCTATCAACCAGTCTGAGAGATTCAGCTTCCTCAAACGTAAAGTCTCGGTGTCCTCAGTCTTGGAACTTATTGCATTCATCTGGCCAATGACGAAGAGGACATTCTCCTGTGCATGCACGAAATTCTGTAGCTTCATCCTCGTGTCCAGTGTGAGTATCTTATCCTGTGTCGTTTTGTCAGGAAAAGCAAACATCAATGCTGCTTTAAACACACCAGCAGGATCATCGAGCCAGCTGCGGCAATCGGGAACGTATATGACATGTTCGCCTAGAGCTGACATATAGCAGACAAGTGCCGCTAGAAGGTGTGATTTCCCATAGCCCCTGGTTCCATAGACCCAGAGCCTTTTGTACGACGGGTTCTTCTGTACAAGTCGAAGCGAACGTAGAAGTGTTGGAAAAATCTCTCTTCCCACATATCGCCAATAATCTTCGCTAACTTCGAATCGAGTGGGTGTCCCCGAATAGACGATTGGAAATGGAAGGGCGTGTTCTCGCTCAGGATCAGAAAGTAGGGCGACGGCTCCGGGCAGACGAAACTCGGAATATGCGGGATCGTGAGAACCAGAATGCTGGTTGGAATACTCTGTGTCGAGATCTGTGATTATCTTCTTAATGTCCTCCGTTCTCTGGCGGGTACGCTCGGCTTCTCTTTGTAGCTTAGGGTTTTGTGCTTGGTTGACGTCGGGATCATTACTGTTGTACTGATGGTCTGTTTGTCCTTGTTCCAGACGCATTCTTTTCGGAGACTTGCTGGTCGGTGACTCTAGTGCGACGCCTTCATCGTCCTTCTTCCTCTTCTTGTCATTTGCAACACCCCCACACTTAACTTCCTCTTAAAATTGTTTGAGTTTTCCACTGATTCCAGGAGTGAGACGGCAGTTTATGTTAAAGAAGTCGTAATCGAAGTCTAAGAGGACTGAGCCGCTGATGCCTGCATTCGTGAAGGTTTCCAAGTCTTCCTTATCGTCGAGGAGGGAGGGATCTCTTTGCTGGACCCATTGAAGCACGAGTTGCTTATTCCAAGTCTTCATCTCATCAACTAAGGGGAGTCTAGGTAGATGTGGGGTGCTCGGGTTAGCCCGCTTGGATTTGGGTGATTTGGGTGAGGTGACCATCGCGACTGAAGACCGGAGTGTTGATAGTGAAGAGAATCTGGGTGGCTCGGTCGGTTGGAAGAGCATTCGTGAACCACCGTAGGACAAGCCGAGACTTCAGCTGGAGAGAGACCAGAGTCTTTGGTTTGATGGGAAAGAGGAAGAAGAGCAGTGGGAGGAGAATTCTGGTGTTCACGAGGATCTTAAAGGGACACGCTCCAGGTGAAGGTGTGACAGAACGAGCTCTTGGCAATTTCAAACCTTCACACCCTTTATTCAGCCAGAGTGGTGTGTCGCGAGATGGAGTGGTTGGAAGTGGCTTTGTTTGGGTGAATGTTGACCCAAATGAGGCCGCCAAGCGCTCATGAAGTGAAGAAGGCTGCCTGTGTTCCCAACACCTGTCCATAGCAGCACAAAGACACGGACCCCTAATCACTCAATGGAAGCGATGTCCCATGTTGTAATTAGGTAGGAGATTATTCCCAAGACGGGGAATTTCCTAGTGTGCTGGCCGTACTGGGCGCGTCGTCCTAGACTCGATTCTGTCCCAGCCGTTCTGGTCCTGGGAGACTCCGATCTCCAGGACGGACAATCCAGGCACAGAACCCACCTCGGACTGCTTCGGTCGTCGGAGATGTGTCCTACGTGCCCTGACCCATGACTTATGTCCTACAGCAGTTTCACTCCTGTAACCAAAGCTGAGGCGGCCAAGTCGCCAGGAAGAAAGCCCCGGATGAGAATTCAAGCTGGGATCTCACCTCTGGGGGGAGATTCGGCTTGGGACTCGCCTCAACGTGCAAACTATCCTAAGAGCGCTAGCACTCAGCTTCAGAGCCTCCCGACTCGAAACGCTGCTCCGGATTTAACGGTATGGATGGTGCTTTCGCCAACAACAAAAACAGAGAGGTCTGGTCTTTGACTGTAAAACATACAGGCTGGATGACAGTCACCCTCCAATATGGCAACCACAGAGAAATTGTGAAGTTGGGGCATTTTCGAGTCATCATGCTTCAAGATATTTCATTACACCCTGTCTAAAGCTAGACCAATCTCATCTTCTGACATTCCATAATATACACAGGCATCAAGCGTCATTATGCTTGCATTTTCTTGCCTCCAACAGACCCCAGGAATTGAACGCAAGGCACAAGCCCTGCTCTTCCGTGCCATTAAATTAGGCTTTAGGGTGACTATGTCAAGACCTGTAGATTGCCGAGGAAAGGTCCGAAAGTAGCTGAAGAAGAGTTCGGAAAATAGATGATGAGATAGATTGACCACCGCAAAAAGAGATGACAACGGTAGCAGCAGCAGCAGCGCCAGCCGCCATGGGGCAGCTTACGAAGAAGCACCTTGATCGGCATGGAACTGCCGTCGGTATGCTGAGAGAGCATTGGCAACGTTTTCAAACTCCTTTACTCCCTTTTGGCGCAAGTCTGCAATGACTTGCTTGAGACCCGTCACATATTGGTCCCGCAGCGCTTTGTCCTTGATGTCATTGGCCGAGCTCATCTGGACAAGAATCTTGTCATCTATTAGAGAAAATGTGGTCAGTCTCCGTTGTGCGCGAGGGGAAAGGGCTTGCAAAGGCATGTCTCTCATTGAACATACCAGTCAGACCGAGCTGCCGGAAATGCTGTTCGTGACAAGTCGTATCAGAACAAGTCTCGCCTGACAGCTCAGTAGGACAAAGCGGACGTCGGGGGTCAATATTGTTGCTATATGTCAACGAACGATACCCGTTCTTCACGACGTCATTGAACTCAGGATGAAAACGAAAAGATTTGAAGGATCTCAGGGGAGTCTGGTAGGGTACAAAATGCTTGGCGGGGGCGGCGAGGCCATCGGGAAGAGGTGCTACTTCGGCTGCCACTGCTTCGGCTACGTCAGGAACGTCCTGCGGTTGGGTCAATGTGTTAGCGTTGGTCAATGGCAGGCCATTTCCTTGATCGTCTTGTCGGGGGGTGTCGGGACTAGTCGAGAGACTTTGTCCCTGGGGAAGCACGTGAAGGCCAAGGTCAGCGTCGTCTATTTTGGCCCCGGTTTTCTCGGTCGAGGTGAAGGGGCCTTCGGGGGATTGCTCCTGCTCGGCCTCAGGGAAAGGTGGTGCTGCCGTCATATCGACATTCTCCGCCAGGTCGTAGGCTTCGACATTGTGGTCGTTGTTCGGTAAGGCCGTCTCTTCAGGGTCATACTCGTCGGACTCGTCGTCGCCCGTTTGCTCCGGCTGAATCGTTTCCGCGTCGGCAGGCTCGTATTCCTCCTCGTCATCGTCGTCATCAGAGCCGCTGTCAGACATACTGGCACTTCCGTCGCTCTCATCAATATCCATGGGCGACTCTTCCGAATGATGTTGGGTCTGATCAAGCGGATGTTCGTCTGGGGTCGCCGTCGCCAACTTCTCGTCCAGATCAATCTCATTACCACTCACAGATAGCGTCCCCATTTCATCATCGTACCGCTCTCGTGACCGAATGAGATGTGCACCCACGTCGGTCTGCTCCACGCCCTGGTGAAATGGGACATCAGATCCTGAGACGCTTGGAGTCTGCGCGTTGCTGACCAATCTGGAGTTGGGAGATTCGATGGCGTTGTCCTCATTCGCGGAGTTCGTCATCGGTCCAGAGGTGCTTTCCGGACTCGGAGCCATGCTCTGCTCGTCCGGTGAGATGGCTTTGATCCCATCATGGAGCTTTGCAGCCGCTGCTGGCTGTGCGAGCTCCAGAGAAGAGTCTGAAACTCCTGTGGAGTGAGAGCGTGTTTGACTGGCACTGGCCGCCGTCTGATCTCCAGTTGCAGCTGAATTTGCCGACAGCTTCTCGGCCTTGAGCGCGTGCAGCTCGTCAGAGTACTGCTTTTGGCCCGAACGCCCCTCTTGTAACTGGGTCTCCAGATGGGCGACGTCGTCGATCATTTCTTCCTCAAGCTTGACGAGCCGAGCCAGTTCTGCTCGACGCCGTTCGACATCTTGCCGCACTTGGGCCAAGTCAGCCTGCGCCTTCTCGAGGCGAGATTCTGTCTTTTGCACCTCAGCATTGAGATCTGGAAGGCCGGCTTGAAGTATTTTCTGCCGCTGCGCGCGTTGTTTCAAGAGATCAGCCTTCAGTGCCGCCGCTCTCTCAGCGAGCTGTTCCGGAGTCAACTTCGAGATTGCCCGGGCCGCAACCGAGCGCGATTCCAAACCCGTACCACCAACACCACCTTGCGCGTTGACGGACGGAGCTGGCGAGCCGCCCATCAGTTGCGCGTCCTTCCCGGTGCTGGGGATGCCCGAACTGGACGGAGCAGGCGACTGAGCTTGACTCATGCTCTTCCGGAGCTGTTTCCGTTGTTCCATCTCCACGATTCTCTTGCGCATAGCTTCAATTTCGGACTGCTTTGCCTTGTACAAATCAGCCCCCGCTGTGTCATGAGTAGAAGCAATCTGCAGGGGAGATGTCTCTTGGGAATCTAGCGGCGGGGACTGAGCATCGTTCCTCTCAGCGCCAGATATGTCCAGCATGGCGCGATCCTCCGTCGATGAACTCCGTCCGGGCGACTTTGGGATCGACTCCATGAGTTCGTCCTCTGTTTCTTCCACAATCTCGCCCTCGGAGGCGTCGTCTCTCTCAGGGATGTCATATTCCATCGGCTCTGGCTCTCGCGTGCTGGGAGACAGGTACGGGCGTTTTGTTTGCGGTTCCGAGTCGGAAACAAAGGAATCAGAAGCCAGAGGGCGCTTTGGAGAGAGATGTGATGATGAGGGTCGTATGCCAGACGTCTGCGTGGTGTCTAACCTTCGACTCTCCGTCTCTGCGCCGGCGGCGCGATATGCCGTAGCATTCTCGAGGGCTGCATCACGATTTGCCTCTGCCGGAATGGCCTCATCGTGAATAGCCGCCGCCGCGGAGCTTTGCACATCCTGCCCCTCTGCCGACGTCATGAACAAGCCTGGAATCATCGAAGCCAGGCCAAATTGTGTTATATCATTTGCATGAGGCTCCTTCGCATCAGATGTGCCCGCTGTGGAGGACAATTTCTCTTGCTGTGTGATCGTATCGTTGGTGCGGGCTTCTTCGGTCAACGGACTTTTCGTCGTCACGGGCGCATGAGACTCTGCTTTACCCTGTGCTTCACGACGTAGCTGCTCCATCTTCTGCCTCACAACTTCAGTTTGCGTTTTACTCTTGGCTGATGCAGACGTCAGTTCTGAAACAGGAGGTCCCTGATTTGGAGGTGCGAAGTCCGCCTGCGAAAGCGGGGTGGGTCCTAATGCGCCATGAGATTCAGGTCCCCCTGGCCGAAGGGATGGTTTTGTTGGTATGACCGGTGGCGCCGAGGCGGGAACAGCGTGCGTTGGGCTCGGCCGCCCTGTTTTGGCGGCTAACAGTTGAGCGATGCGGTCTTTCCTCTCCAACCCGGGGCTCGGCCCCAGCACGGTGGCCTTATCTGCATTGGTCGACGACCCTTTCCCATCTAAGGACGAACCTGGTACGGATGTGTCCTTGGCCGTTGATACCAATGGAGATGGACCGGAAGCCGGTGTCGCACCGGGCGCAACAGTTACGGATGAGGTCTTCTCAGTGAGGTGAGGGGGTTGCGAGAGGGCCTGAGATGATGTCGGGGAAGCATCTGTGGCAGAAGGGACCGGGATTCCAAGTTCGCCGTACAGCTGCTGCAAGACCCTGGCATCGATACCCTCCTTCAATAAATCGGCGTAGTGAATATGATGCGGAGCTAGTGATAGCAGAGCACCCTTTGCAAGCTGACGGAGCTCGGAGGCAGACTTGCCATGATATGTTCTTTCGACGATCCCGAAATCTTTTGACTTGGCGGTCGATAGTCTGGGTATTTTGGACGTTGGTTGTTCCGCTGGTGGTGGAGGAAAAGCGAGGGAAGGCTGATAGGCTGGACCAAAGTTAGCCAACACAAATCATCGACGAGTCAATCGCGTACGTGGGCTGTTCCCATCCCCCGAGACAACCAGGCCGTTACTCTGCCGCGGGAACACATCGCCCAACAACAGCTCGGTAGCAGTGGGCGGTTGCGGCGGCCCTGAGGTCGCAGAGAACGGAGGATTCAAGTCGGACGCGGTCTTAGGTTTGGGGTTGGCCGGTGATCGATCTGAACCCCCGGTTAGGGCAATGTGGGTAGGAGCGAGTAAAAGACCTACCAAAAACGGCTTTTGCAGAATCAGCGGACTGGGCCGGTTCGTCTGCCGATATTGTTTGTGAAGGAAAGCTGCCATTCGCATCTCTTTCCCTCAAGACTGCCTCTTCTCCTCGATCGCCAACTTGACCACTCCCTGGCGTCGCCGCCGCAAAAGATGGACGGAAGTCGGTGCGCCCGCGCTGGTCAGTTCTGACATCGAAGGCAAAGCCAGGAGCATTGTTCTGGGGATGTGGCGATGCGGTGGTCGTCGTCGTGGGTGTCGTGGTGGCCGTCGTGACCGGAGGAAACTGCGGAAAGGCCAAATTTGGGAGTGGCACTGGAGGCATATGGGGTGGGGGAGGAGGTGGCAGCGTCGTGCCGGAAAACTGTTTAAACATATCTGGGGTGAAAGTAGTGGGCGGGAAGGGGAATGGAGCTGCAGGACGGATCTGAGCATTTGCATCGAATCTCGCCGCGTTTACCGCCGTGGGAGGCTGGTAGCCGGGAAGAGGCTGCGGTACTTGCTGTGGCAGACCAGGAGGAGTTTGTCCGGGTGGTTGTAGCCCGGGCTGGAAGGGCGAGTAATACGCCTGGCCCGGATATACACCACCCCCATATGTCGGGGTTGGATATGGATGCGCCATTCTAAGGCCGAGATGGTCCAGGCTCAATCAACTTGATGAACTTTGTCATGAAGCGAGGTCTGCAGGATGCAACAAAGGCATGAGGACAACCAAGCAATACCGCAGCATCATCAGCAGGGGATCGTCGATCGTGATGGCATTTGGAAACGGGGGGATTTTGCACCTGGGGCGCCGCGGTGACCTCCAGGCAGAGGCCAAAAATTTGCCCAAAGGGACAGCTGTAACGCGCTTGGCGCAGGACCCAGGATGCAGGAATGATAAATCGCAGCGATCAGCGATGTGCTTGAGGATGGAGGTGCTGCTTGGAAAAAGACCTGGCGCAGATGCCACTTGAAGGTGCAGATGCAGATGCAGAGGCCGGCCTTGGCGCCACTCGCGCAAGGTCACGTGAACACGGGGTGGTCGTCCCGCTCCCTGGCCAAGATGCGCTTGCCCAAAAGCAGCGAGGAACCAAACAAACATCGTCATTGTCTGGCTGCCAGCTGCATTGCACTTGGGTGTGTGCTGCCAGTCACCAGTCGACCCTTTCCAACGACCTGACATCCTCCTTCTCCGGTGATTCCCTATGATTCTTGGATTTGATAGGTAGCCTTCGCCATTGCGGCACCATGCTGCTCCACGACCGAAGCCCGGATACGTCTCCATTCCACACATCCAGCCAGAGACACAATCCTTTCAGCAGACCGGCCAACTCGCCTTTTTCGTCCGACATGTCTCTCCCTTCACCACTGTCTCCATCTGTGCGCGCCCGGCCGGCGGGCGCGTTTGCTTCTTCGACGCCGACGAATGTGAGCAGGCATGAGCGACAGCAATCATACTCACCGTCGACCTCGCTCAGCTCGATACCGTCCCATGTGCGCACACAATTGCTCCCGCGCCAGACCAGCACCTCGAGCACCTTTGCGCCCAAGTTTATCAAATCAGATGAATTGAGAAAGAGTGAGGACAGGATTTCGGCGATCGAAGGAGAGAACGACTTCTCCGGGAAGAGATATGTCTGGGTCAAGGACCCAGAAAAGGCATTTGTGCGCGGCTGGATTGTAGAGGACCTCCCCGGAAAGCGAGTACTCGTCCAGTACGACAATGGCTCCCAAGTGGAGGCTGACCTGGACGAGGTTGACAAGGTCAACCCGGCCAAGTTTGACAAGGCCGACGACATGGCTGAGCTGACTCACCTGAACGAAGCATCGGTGATTCATAACTTACACACCCGATATCAGGCAGACCTCATCTACACCTACTCGGGTCTCTTTTTGGTCACGGTCAATCCTTACTGCCCGCTGCCGATCTACGGCAACGACTATGTCCGCATGTACAAGGGGCAAGCACGAGAAGACACCAGACCCCATATTTTTGCCGTGTCTGACCAGGCATTCCGGCGACTGGTCGAAGAGGGTAAGAACCAAAGCATCCTCGTCACCGGCGAGTCGGGTGCGGGCAAAACCGAGAACACGAAAAAGGTGATCCAGTATCTGGCCGCGGTGGCCACCTCGGACTCGGACACACCTTTGACAAAGAAGTCTCCCGTCAAGCAATTGTCCAATCTATCGCAACAGATCCTTCGCGCCAATCCGATTCTCGAGTCTTTCGGCAATGCCCAGACGGTGCGAAATAACAACTCATCACGGTTTGGTAAATTCATTCGGATCCAGTTCACCCGGTCGGGACAAATTGCCGGCGCCTTTATCGACTGGTACCTCTTGGAGAAATCCAGGGTGGTGAAGGTGAGCACACATGAACGAAGTTATCATGTCTTTTATCAGCTCCTGGCTGGCGCCGACCAAAGAATGCGCGACGGCCTTCTCCTGTCCGGATTGGACGTCGAGGACTTTGCATACATGAGGGGGGGAAACGACACGATTGGCGGCGTGTCTGACCGTGATGAGTGGAACACCTTGATCGAAGCCTTTCACGTCATGAATTTCTCCCTCGAAGAACAGATGGGCATTTTCCGAACCATTGCCGCCATCCTCCACCTGGGGAATGTTTCGGTGAGACCGGAGAGCAGAGGGGCCGACCAAGCTTCGTTGGATCCAGAGGCGAGAGCGTCGGTCGACAAGGCGTGCCGCTTGCTCGGCGTCCAAACCGAACCATTCATCAAAGGCCTCCTCCATCCTAAAGTGAAGGCGGGGCGTGAATGGGTGGAGAAAGTGCAGACCCCGGAGCAGGTCCGGCTGGCGCTGGATGCATTGGCCAAGGGCATATACGAGCGCGGTTTCGGTGACCTGGTTTCGAAGATCAACAACCAACTCGACCGAGCCGGTGTGGCCAGCGATGACAGCCACTTCATCGGCGTGCTCGACATTGCCGGGTTCGAGATCTTCGAAACGAATAGCTTCGAGCAGTTGTGCATCAATTACACCAACGAGAAGTTGCAGCAATTTTTCAACCACCACATGTTTGTCCTCGAGCAGGAGGAGTACGCTCGCGAGCAGATTGAATGGCAGTTCATCGATTTCGGCAAGGACCTCCAGCCTACCATCGACCTCATCGAACTGCCCAATCCCATTGGCATCTTCTCCTGCCTGGACGAGGACTCGGTCATGCCCAAGGCGACGGACAAGTCATTTACGGAGAAATTGAATTCCCTCTGGGACAAGAAGACGGCCAAATACACTCCGGCGCGCACTCGCCAGGGCTTCATCTTGACCCATTATGCCGCCGAGGTGGAATACTCGACCGAAGGCTGGCTGGAAAAGAACAAAGACCCGCTGAACGACAATCTCACCCGACTTCTGGCGGCGTCGAAAGATGACCACGTCGCCAATCTTTTCATTGACTGCGTCGACGAAGCCGACGAGTTGTACAGTCCACGGAGCCGGGTGAAGAAGGGACTCTTTCGAACCGTCGCCCAGAGGCATAAAGAGCAGCTCAGCAGTCTGATGAGGCAACTCCATTCCACTCAGCCCCATTTCGTCCGCTGCATCTTGCCCAACCACCGGAAAAAGCCCAAACAATTCCATGCGCCCTTGGTGTTGGACCAGCTGCGGTGCAACGGTGTGCTCGAAGGCATTCGAATTGCGCGCACCGGCTTTCCCAATCGCCTGACATTCACCGAATTCAGGTCACGATACGAAGTGCTTTGTGAGAACATGCCCAAAGGATACCTCGGCGGCCAAGAAGCGGCCAAAATTATGTTGGACCGGTTGAAGATGGATGCCGCCATGTACCGGGTCGGCTTGACCAAGGTTTTCTTCCGTGCTGGCGTCTTAGCCGAGCTCGAAGACCAAAGGGACTCTCTCATCAGGGACATCATGTCCCGATTCCAGTCGGTCGCGCGAGGCTTCATGCAACGGCGGATCGCCTTCAAGCAGCTCTACCGCGCCGAGGCCACCAGGGTCATCCAGCGTAACCTCAATGTGTACCTGGACCTGCAAGCAAATCCGTGGTGGCGGCTGTTTGTGCGCATGAAACCTCTGTTGGGAGCGACTCGAACGGCCAGTGAGGTCAAGAAGCGAGACGAAAAGATCGAGCAGCTGCACCACAAGATCAAAGAGGACACGCTGGAACGGCACCGAGTGGAGGAAGACAGGCGCCGCGCAGAGATGGACGTGCAACGGATTCGGCAGACTTTGGAGGCCGAGCGTGCCTTGGCCTTGGACAAAGAAGAGATTTTCAAGCGGCTCCAGTACCGCGAAAGTGAACTCAGCGAGAAATTAGCAGAGGTCATTGCCGAACAAGAGACACTCGAGGATCAACTGGACGTGGCCATCAGCTCCAAGAGGAAGACGGAAGAAGAGTTGGCCACTCGACGCGAACAGGTCCTTCAAGCCGGCGAGATCATCAAGCGTTTGGAAGCAGAGAAGAAGGACTTGCAGCGGCAGATAGACAAACTGGACGACGAGCTGGATCACGTCGAAAAGACGCATTCGGAAAATGGCAGCAAAGTCGAAAGTCTCGACCAGGAGCTTCGCCGCGTGAAGAACCAACTGAGCCTGAAGGACCGCAAGATCATGGAATTGGAGTCCAATGTGCAACAGGTCGAGAGAGAACGGGAGATGAGGTCGGCCAACCTCGAGCAAGAACTCCGCATGCTCAGGAATCAGCTCGCGCAGAAGGACCGCGCAACCGAAGATCTCCAGCTCAAGCTTCGACAATCGGAAGCACGGCACGCTGAGGAGAGGAAACGCAACGCCGACGATTTCGAATCCCAGCTCCGGTCCGTGAACAGTCAGTTGATGGCGAAAGATCGCCAGGTGCAAGAGCTCGAAAGCACATTGGCAAAGATTGACCGAGACGCCGAGACCAAGCTTGCAAACACGGCAACCGAGCTCTCCAATACGAAAAGACTCTTGAGAGAACTCCAGGGACAGAACGATGAGCTTCGAAAACAAATCACGACGATATCCACGGCCTCGTCGAAACACGAAGAGGCCTTGCGCCGCAAAGAGAACGAATTGGGCGCATTGATGGCAGATGCTCGCCGCCATGAGGCCGAAAAGGTCGGGCTGAGAAAGGAAAATGATGCCTTGACGGGCCGACACGAGTCGATGCAGAACAAGCAAAGGGAGTTGCAGAGTGATCTGGAGGGACTGAGGGCCCAGAGAGCGAAGATGGAACGGGAGGCCGCAGATGTGAGGAGACATCTGGAGAGCGTCATCCCATTTTTCCAGTCCCATTTTGGTTGACATTTGTCCGCTTGCGTGGTGTTTGAGAGGTGGCGGCTGGGACGTCGAAAGACCCCAATTGACATTGGACCGAGTTAGCACACAATCGCTGTGAAGTGGTCATTGCTCCATCGGTGTATAGTATCGCGAGAGTCGAACGAGTCTGATTGTCGTAGGCTGGATGAGCCTTGGATGAATGAGCGGAGTATACGACTTGATGGGGGGTGATGTATCGTCAGTTGTTCACCAGATAGCAGGCAGGCGTCAATTGATTCGAGTTGATTGATGATTTCTGATAACAGTCCACGGCAAGTGAAATTCTTCCGGCGAAGAAACGCTGTTAGAAGTTAAAGCGTAAACGAATAGAGTGAGAGATATGAGGAAGAGGAATATCAAAGGAGAGAACAAATAGAACGGTAGGAGTCTGAGAGGTACAAACGTTTGGATTATACCGCCTCGCCAGTCAACGTTCTCATAGGGAGGCTTTCATCCTCGTCGGCATGCCAATTCGGTTATACGCCAAACTTCAAGGCCGGAAGCACGCCGGCCTCCCCACAGATTAGCACCTGCTCTATCAACTTCTAAACTCAGCAAAAATGTAGGGGAAAATGACCACGCATGACTTCCACAACACCAAAACACTCTGCACAAGACTTAGCGGCAACCGCCATAGTCCATTCTCGGTAATCAAGACCCAAATGCTCAGCACGGCAACGGCAAAAAAGTGATAGAACAACACCAGGGGCTGGGGGGTGAGGGCGGCCAGAAGCCTGACAGGGCCATCGACGCAGTTTCCGCCTAGCCGGAAGTACTGGAAACATCCTCGCTGCAGGTACTTGAGCTGCCAGTCGTCCGCAGCGAAGAGAGTATACAGCGCTTGGGCGAGGATATTGATCACCGCTGCCAAATATTTGCGGCGCCAGTGGAAGGTGTGAAATTGTCTGAGGACCAAATCTGTATCTGAAAGGTCCGGAACAGCTTCGGGCGAGAGTAATTCGGTCAGGACAACGGCGTCGTTGAATGCCACAGTCATGCCGCCACCGGTGAGCGGGTGTCGCATGTTCAGCGCGTCGCCCAGGACCGCCAGACCAGGCGTTCTGTTTGTGCTTGATGGGAGAAAGGAGTTGGGCATGCTGCGGAGTGAACCTTTCTCAATCGCGGCTTTGAACGATGGCTGAACCGAGGCCGGCAAGGAGGGCAAGACCACATTCTGGATGTGGGCTTTGACCCCGCCTGCTGCGACCGAGGCCGTCGGGGTGTCGTTGGCTATGGCCACCAAGGCGCGCGTCTCGTGCTGGCCAATTTGATAGAGAAGAACTGGTGCCGCCTCATCACTCAGCAGAACGTGGCCATGCTCGGGGAAGGGCAAGGCACAATCAATGAGCTCCAAGGCCCAAAATTTTGACTCGGAGGTGGGTGTATGCTGCATGTACGGCTTGCGAAACTTGGACGCATATCCATCGCAGATGACGGTGAGAGCGCCAAAGAAATAGTCGCGATCCGACTTTCTCGTCAGAGACTCCACACCTAGGACTTGCGAGACGTGTGTGGATGTGATGACGGATGTGACTTCTGTCTCAAACACACTGATGTTGGGATGGGCCAGGGCGGCCGCTCGGAGTCGTGATACGAAGCGACCATGGTGGAACGATCTTCCCTCGACCGCCGATGGACGCGGAGCTTTCTCTGTGGCCTGGGGGCCGGACTGTGACCTCGCTGTATTTGCTGGATAAGGGATGTGGACCTGCTCGCCGTGGAATATGACTCCGTATCCCTTGACGGGGACTGCGTCGATGTCGTCCAGGCAATGCCCAAGACCAAGCTTGGTGAGCGCTTGCACGCCGCCGGGCTGTAAAAGTTCTCCCACAATGCGATCCGGCTCTTTCAATGATCTCTCGAGGAGGATGACGCTTCGTCCTTGGTTGGCCAGAGCGACCGCCAGGACCGAGCCTAACACTCCGGCGCCCACAATGACGACGTCGGCATCGTGATGCAGCCGACGACGCTCTTCGAGAAACTCGGGTTGGGAGTTGATGGACGATTCGGACGAGGAGTCGAGGATGAGGGGCATAGTAGGAGGAGCAGTAGTGGTAGTAGGTGGTGACCGTCGAGCCGTGTCAGTGTCCCTCAACCAGTGTCCCTCAACAAGTCATGAGCGCAAATCCGTCGAGAGGATGATTTTGTGCTGGACGTGAATGTGTGGTTGATTGATTCTGGGGGCGGTGACACAGCTATATTGACAGGGACAGTGGTCTGATGCGTGGTGTGATAAAGACTGAAAGCAAAGCAACAGAAAGTCGCCGGCAGGAGGCGGAGGCTGCCAGTGCAATTTGGGATGTCAATGTCAAGGCCGGACCTACAGCACAAACTTCTGGTGGACCTGGACGAGGCTTGCCAGTGGTCTGAAGGTTTTTGGTCCCTGACATGTGGGCGTTTAAGCATAATTGTCGATCGGGAGCTAGGCCCATGCTCCCACCTCTGGCGTGACCTCGGCTCCGGACCCAGCGTTGCCAGTGTGGCATCATCCTCAGCCTTGTCCTGTCTCGGGTCCGTGTGTCTTTGAAAAGGGGCGGTGCTGATTGGCACTCTGCTCGCTCTTCTACAGCTGACGGCATTGCGGTGTGCCTCTCGCTGGAAGCGGAAGACAACAGCCAGTTGACGGACAGGTTCTGTTTCAATCTTCTCTTCACAGCATGCAAAGCCGTGACCTTCTCTTCTATCTTCTACCAGTACAAGCCCGTGACCGACCGACGGATCCTATCCTGAGTCCCACGAAGCTGAAGCTCTGTGTAAATGTGTCTCGTGATAGTGCTTTTTGTGCAAATGCTGGCCTGACTGAATTCGAGGCCGTGAATCATCACCATTTCCCAATGCGATCCATTTCCATGACAATAACTCCTTGGGGCAGCGACACTCCAGTGGGACGCCGGCCATTTCATGGGTATCGACTCAGCCTTCCCGGCTGCAATCTAGATGGCCGCCCCGACTGACGCCTTCCTTGCCGGAGCCCAGGCTCCAACGCGGTGGAACTTCTCGTAGGGCAGATCCGAAATGAATGGCGAAGCAACTGGGCATATTTGCGGTTCTAAATCGACGAACGCCAACAATGTGCTTTCAATGCGGTAATGACAAAACATCAATCGGCCAGATAATGCGGTGTTGGATGCACCCCCCGGGAGCAGACGGTCCCTGCTCTCGGCAAGCAGGCGCACGTCTCGGGACGAGGGACGAGCAAGGTGCCAGCACAAAAGGTCTGTCAACCTGGTCGTGCCCAAGGCTAGCCACCTTTTCGCAGAGACTCATCCAGAGGTAGAGATTCACCGCCGGACGCATTCAGCGTGTAGACGTCGTTCTCGGACTTGACACCTTTCTTGCTCTTTTTCTTCCTCTTCTGCGTCTGCCAGCCACTGACCGGATTGGAGGCCGTGCAGGACGCGGAGTCGGCAGGCTGTGCCGCCACAGCACCATTTCGTCTCACCGTCAGAGGTTCCGTGGACTCCTCCTGTGGAAGCGCGGTTCCATTGGCGAGCCGGAATTTCTTCTCATTGGGTTGCTTCGCTTCACCATTGGGTCCCTTGGCATCCGCTCGCACGTGATTGCCCTCGGTTGGATGCTGTTGATCTGGGCTGGGGGAGGGAGTCCGCACTTCTTCTACAGACGAGAGTTGACGGCCAGGATGCCATGCCGCAAGCGCCGGGTTTCGATGACTCGTTGCGCTCGTCAGCGCCTGGCCGTTGGCGGCTTTTGAGCCATCATTTCCCAATGCATCGGTGGGATCCGTGGCACCTGCAGACGGTGGGGCTAGGTGGCCATTCACCAACTCGGTGGCACACGGAAGTCCTTGAGCGGGCGGTTGACCAGCGGCATGGGGGCTGCAGGGGGGACTCGTCTCGTGTGTGGGAAACTCGAGGGCATCCTGCGATTGCTCATCGGAGCTTGAGGGAGTGTCAAAGGCCAGGTCATCCGAGGTCGAAGCGCTGAAGTTGGTATGCTCATCAGCCTCGTGGTTCAACGATGGGGTCGGTCTTCTCCGTCGAGGCGAGTTGACAGACCCATCGACGATCAAGGGGCCTGACGTCGGGGGTGCGTCGGAGATGGTGGCGGCATCAGTCTCCAGACTGTGAGATTCAACTTCTCCGGTTGGTTGCCGAACATCAAAAGGCGTCGTGTTTCGACCGGCGTGAAAAGGAGGCGAGTAGACGGCACTCCGGGTACCGGGGAAACTTGACGCCAGACGCGGCGAAAGTCCGCCGTGCTGAATGGCCAGGCCCGCATGCGATGGAATCGGAGAGATAGCAGACGTCTGAGGATAGGCATACAAGGATGGGGAGTGCCCGACGTAGTATCCAACGTACTCCGCTGGTCTCCGCACGGCGTCATACAGCGATCCTGAGGCGCCAACCACCCCATTGGCCATGTATCCGGAAAGCTGAGAGGTAGAGGACGCAGACGACCTCCGATCGGTGCTATGGTCCTCTCGTTGAGCCGGGAACTCGGATCCCAGGTACGATGGACCAAAAGTCGAAGGGCCTGCGGCACGAGCGGGCTGAGAATGAGCTCGTAAAGAAGCACCAGACGACGGTTGTGTCACGGACGTTCGACGTGGGTATCGGCGGGTGTCGGGAACCGCTGCGCCCAGGTGTGGGGATGACGGATGGGTCGTGACCCCTTGCCGGGGCAGGGCGGCCGCGGGATACGGTGATGGAGGTGGAAATCGGTTTTGATAGAGCGGTGCGGACAACGGGGCGCGGGCCAGACCATTGAAATGTCCGCTTGCGCCACCGTCAAAGCTGTCATCCTGCGGCGCGTATGGAGTGTAGGCGGGATAGTGTCCGGACGCCACGAGACCGCTCTGTCGCAGATTTTGCTGATGCAGCTGCATTCGTAACTCCTGCTCTTGAAGCTGCAAATACTGGTATTGCTGGAAGAGATGATCATGCAACAGGTGTTGCTGATGCTGAGCTTGCAGCTGCAATTCCTGCGTCGTCATCTGGAAGGGCAGATTCCGCAGATAGGTCGAAGATCTCCCGGCGGGATTGGAAGATCGTCTTCCCGTGCCGGTCCGATTGACATGATTGACGTGCTTCGGACCACGAACCGGGTTTTTGCCTCCCCTCGACGGCTGCGTCGGGGGCTGCGGGATGACGGGACGAGCGGAAGGAGGGACAAAGTGTTCCGAGGTTTTGGGCTCGTCTGGCGGGTATTCAAACTGCTCACAGCATTGGTCGAGTTTTCCTTCGGCCAACAAGCCAAAGGCTCGCCGCAGTTCGAGATGGATGCCGCGCATCGACGTGTCATCGGCCGTGTTGGCCAGGTTGCGCGAGATGTTGAACGGCTCCTCCACGCACAGGCGGTTGTCCTGAAGGAGATGCCACGCCTTCTCCGTCTTCGGGAGCGTCCTTCCCAGCCGGACCGAGACGACGTGTTGCTCGAAATCAAGCTCGTGGCCGTAGTAGCGGAAGAAGTGAAAAAGCAGTTCGGCCAAGGAGGAAGTGTTGCGGCGGCCACAGTCTTTGTAGGCTTCGATATGGTGGTCGAAGGAGACGTTGATACCACCCAGGATTCTTGGCTCCAAGTTCGCTTGCTGCTGCAGGGTCGGTAAGATCGGTGGATCTCGGGTTTGCAAGAAATTCAAGGCCAAACAGATCCAGGTATACGAGCTTAACGTTCCGCCGAGCGCTGTGAAAGAAGATCAGCCGGTGACGGTCGAGGAGCGAGAGAAGTATCAGACATACCCGCATCATTCAGGATCCTTCGTTTGGCCCAATATTTGATGATCATGGCCAGCGGTCTGACCCTGTCGTCGAGAGCCACGTAGGACCGGACCAACTCGGTGTTCTCCAAGGCAATCGGGTTATTGACATTGATGTCACACGCGACCTGCAACTCGGGATCCCAGACTTTGACGATGGGCACTTTAGCACTCGAGACGCAGACCACTCTCTCCATACCATGCTTGGCGAGGAGGTCTGCAATGGAGCATACCCGCTCCAATTCTCTGCAGTCGGTCGTGATGCAAATGTCGACGTCAGATTCGGATGTCCCCAGATTGTTGCCGGTGGAACCAAACACGTTGACCTTGATGTCAGAATTCGGCCACCTCATCCGAATGATCTTGTCGAGTTTCTGGACGAACTGGCCCCGCCTCTGTTCACTCTCGGCCGTGGGGAGCAGCTGCTGGTAGAGTTTTTGCAGGTCATCGGTCAGTTTTTGGTCTTCGTCGTGTGTCAGACGGGTCTTCAGGTCAGAGGTGTCCTTGCTCAATGGATCGGGTCCGAGAGAGTAGGGCACGCGCCGTCGTGCTTTGGCCATTCCCGTCTCATACCTGCAACCTCCATAATGTTTCCGGGGCGGCGCCGGCGGCGTCTGACTCGTGTCGTTCGGTAAGGACCGCGGTGAAGCATTTTGCACGGTGCGGGCAGGTGACGGCGATCTCCCCCCTTCTGTGCGAGACTGCGGCCGGTGGAAGGGCGTGGACGGCATAGACCTGGATTGCTGCTGAGAAGTCGACGACGAGCTGGTCGAGTGTGAAAGCCCAGGGTGAGAATCGCGTGCGTGTTCCATCCTAGCGGAGCAATTGGACATGGGCGGTTCAGTTATCGCAGCAGAAACGATCGCTCCGTCATCTTCCAGCGACCGACAAGTCATAAGCCTGCCAGGACCAGTTGGTAATTGTCACCAGCTTGTGTCGACAAACGTCAAATGCAATCACACACAGTCTCTCTCTCTCTCTTTCTCCCTCTCTCCAACAACCAACAATCACCTCCGGGGCCCACCAGGATATTGGCCGAACAATAATCGGCCCCTTGAGGCAGTCTGTTGAACGGATGGCAGATGGGCCAGTGGCAGAGATCAATGAAACTTGCTGAAGTGGATTGTACCAAGGTTCAACCGTGCAGTGGCCAGTCAGCGTAGATATGTCGTAGATGGCTCCTAATCGACCTGTGTACACCGGTGGAAGAGGAAGGGCAACCACCTCGGCGGAAGGTAATATGCCTGGTGACTGGCCGTCTATATGATTCTGGAGGACCGAGATCGTGTAATTCGGACGGTTCTGACACTGGATCTGCTCGTCTGCGTGGTGGCGGTCGATGTGGAGCCTATAGCACGCCTTCTCCTTCTCCGGGAGAGAGATGGTTACGCGCGCCGGTGCCGGCAGAACGGTGTGAAGATACCTGATAAAGTGAGATAGGAGGCCTCCACACGTGCAGAAAGCGAGACTGGAGGAGGAAAGGACTTTGGCCCGAAATTGGGGATGCTGAGGGAGATGAAAGCGGTCGAGGTGCAGTCTGGAACAGACGGTCTTCGCTTGCGCTGAGGAGGAGACGGCGCACCCTTGATGCCAAGGCCGAGTTCTCAGAGTGCTACTCGGAGTCACGAGCATGGGGCACAGTTAGAGAGGCGGCCACAGGCCCAAGTCACGGTCACAGGCTCCTCCTTCACATAGGCTCAGGCGTCGTGGGCCTCCACCCCCCTCCTTCAACTCGTCAGCCAGCATCGTTTCACGCCGGCGTTGCTACAGCAGTGGGAATACAATACATGCACGCAGCCATCAACCATCGGCAAGTGGTGGCAGCACTACGAGACCATTATTGTCAGTGTGTGTTCAAGAATCCCATCTGGTGGCACAGGCTTTTCTCTGTTTGTGGCTCCGGAATGCCAAATATAGTGGCCACTGCCACGGCCGTCTCCACTATACGCTGACTCAAGTCGGGCGCCGTTAGGCCTCTGAACAGGGTGAGCTCTGAATAGGGCGACGGGGCACAGGGCATTTAATGGCTTGCCCACGAGAAGGCTCGCCACCCCCTTCGACGTGCTGCTGCTCACTGGCGGCCGCAGGTCACTAGGCATCGTCCATCCCGCCCGCAGACGGTGCTACTGGTCTTTGCTCAAGGTCTGATCTGAGGTGTGTCTCTGGCGTCATGCTCGGCCAATTTCTACCTGCGGCTAAGGCAGTCTTGAACCATTCGCTCGGCCAATCAGCAAAACGTGGCTTCTCCCATACATTGGGCAAATTAAAGTCGCAGCCCGAAGATGGCCACATTCTTTGAAATGACCTCGAGGAGCAGCCGCCCCCAATCAGAGTCCAACTTTTCCCCTGGCAAGGCAAGTTTCGCATGGAAATAGGCCTGGCCTGACCGGACACGGCCTTTCAGGCTTTCAACGTTTGGTCGTTCACACGTGTGACGGAGACGATGGTCGACCGGGGTGGGAGTATACGCATGGGTGGACGAGCCGGCCAGGCTGGGCATCTTCACATCGTGGCTGGGGCAGCAAGGATTTCGAACAGACAAAGGACGGAGCAAAAGACGAGGACGATTGAGAGAAGTGAAGAGTGCAGACGGATTTCCCGGCTTCAAGAGGATTGACGAAAGATGGACGTTTGTCAATGCACGTCACAGCGGATCTCGGGCAGGCCCTCCCCACAACAGCAAAAAATTTCAGCCTCGAATCTTCCGGGTCTGGTAAGAGTGCCGAAATTGAGGACTTTTGGCAAACCCGTGTTTGGCGAGTAGCGCTGAAGCTACTACTTTCGGTATCCTGCCTCCACCCACGGCAAAATTACGCACGCAGTCAGCACCCCAGTGTGCTTTACCTATACACGGTCATCATGAGGGAATTTACGGGCCGGACCATGGGAGGCTCTGACCTAAGCCAGAGATTGACACCCTCGGCCGCATCCCTTGTGTCGTCCGCGACCCGCGGGATTGGTGCATGAACAATATGCTGTGTCGAAACGAGTGGCGGATCGGCGTGCGCCAATAATGAGCACAGGAACAGCAACCCAGCAGGCATGCAATCTGCCGTTATTCATCCCTGCCGCCGCGCGAACCCGTACCCGACCACAGACGTGGGGACCAGCATCTGAACTCTGGTGGCGGTCGGAAACGTCGGTGCGGCGTGCCGGGGCCACGAGGCCAGGCAAGCGAAACCGCAGCGTATCCAAGGCCAGAGAAATGGTGGTGATGATGGTGATGGAAGAGGACGCCGGGACGGGCACACGGAGGCTGCCATAACGACCATCACACCAGCAGCCTCGCAAAGCTGCTACCGCGGTGGCCGCCACCACCATCACGACGGCATTTCTTCATCTCCCCCACCTGCAAGGTCGCGAAATTTTACCGGGCTCCTAATCCACTGGGACCGACGGCGATGTTGCAGTGTCCTGGATGCAAAGCAACCGGAGCAACGGCACGCGCGGGAGTGCCAATATGGCTACGCTTATTAGCAGACACCAGATCCAGACTGTCGCTGCCGCTAAACTCGACTCAGGACGCCTGGGTGGTGCCTAGTTACCCAGTTGGCACGCCGAGGGGGGCCGGGCGACGCCTGCATTGCTTGCCTCGAGGACTTGGACTCTTCCCAGCACCCCCTCCCAGCACGACAGCATGGTACAGTACCGAGCCGACCGCTGCAGTCGACCACGGTCTAAGTGTCTAAGCGCACAAGTCCACCCGTCCAGCACCAATCCTCCTCCTCCTCCTCCACTCCTCCTCCATCCACTCCACTCCACTTTCACACTGGTGCTGGTGCTGGTGCTCATTCATCTCTCTCCCTCCTTCGCGTGACAATTCTGCGCCCACTCCTCTTTCCCTCCCCGTCACAACCTCTCGCCTGCGTGCACTCCCACATCCTGGTGGCCGCTGCTGTCAGTCCCGGCTTCTTCGACGCTTCGGTCTTGGATATTTGTCCCTGGAAACAGCTCTTGTCTTCCGGTAAGTCAATATTTTTGGAGGGGGCCCTTTTGTGATGCTGTGGGCTCTCAACCGGCTACCACGCTCGGTTCATTGGTGCTCCTTGCCGATCCGCGAAGAAATATGACTTTGCTCCCTCCCCACCCACCACCGCATGCCACCCCTCTCCTACCCAGGTGCATCTTTCGCCGTGCGCCCGTCGCTCTTCATTTGACGTCTTCGTCGTCGTCCGCATTGACCCATTCCTTTCTCCGCTAATCGCGACTTCGTTGCCCAGGACCAACCGCTCCATCAGGCCTCGCTGCATTCTTTCGCGTGTCAGAACCTGTGCAGCGCAGTGGCGAAAAAAAATAATAATACAAAGGACAGAGAGAATAGGAGACATGTCCTTTTACGAGCCGCAAGGATGGCAGGCGCCCGCACGGCAGCCGTCGTGGGAACAACCACCTCCGCCATCGAGATCAGGTTCGGTGATCTGCTGAGAAAATGGATTCCCGCATACTGACGTCGCCTAGGCGCCAGCTCTACCTCGCAACGCGATGACGGCAACGCTTTTGCGATGCAGTTTGAAGGTGACCGGATAACCCGCGGCCCACCCAATAATGTTTCCCTGACTGACGGATGTTGGACAGAGGTCGACCGCGCTATCGACAACCTCGTCAAGAGCGGGAAATTCTACACGCCCGGTCCGCGGCCGATGTTGGCCCCTGTTGGCCGTGGATTCAGCGAGTTCGGTGCGCCAGATGCGACCCGGTCGAGAGGAGCGTCGCTAACGGATCCACCAGGCCCTCGCATGCACGGTGGCCGTCATTCGGTCAGCGACTTCGACCCCAATCGCTCTCCGTCAGCCTCGAACCTCCAGAGTTTCTACGCCTCGCAGCGGCATCAAGGTCGTCACGGTGACCCGGACCAGATGATGCAGGCCAAACGGAGGATGGCCGCACAGCGGGAGCGGGAACTGCGCAATTATCACCAGGAGCAACAGTACAACCGGAGTAAGGCTGTCACCCCTGGGAGGAAATGTCTCCCCAAACGTTGACTGATCTCAATTTGTCAGGTGTGCTTGCTGAGATGGCGTCCAACAAATCCGACCGCTCCATGAGCCCGAGCACGTTGAGCGAAGAGGGCCGGCGTGAGTTGATCGCGCGCCAACACCGTGCCTTATACGGCAACGAAGGCGGGGCCTATTTACCTCAAGGCTCATTTGGCGACGAATCCGCCGGCCGCGACCAGGCCGGCAACATTCCCACGAGCGTGGCCGGCGGTGTTCGAGGACCGTCTCCGCGCGGCATCGACCCTTTCGGCATGAGCGGCCAAGGAGCCCCAGGGGACAGCGCCGCTTCAGCGTCCATGGCCGGTCAGGACGGCAGCTCTCGAGCTGAGAAGGCCGGCTCGCCATCGGGTCAAAACACCGGCTCAGGGTTTGGAAATTTCGACGGATCGGCGCAACCATCGGGCAAGGTGCCCAGTCCGCCGGCGAGCGAGGAGGTCGCGCATTCTCGCCAGATGTCCAAGTCGACGACGGCGCCCCTTTCGAGCGGCATGGGTCCGATTGGAAGCCGGCCCAACAACCAGCAGGGGCCGGGGCCGTCGCTGAACAAGCGCACCACCTCCCCCCTGCCGACGTCTCTGAGCTATGGCTTTGGGGGCAGCGAGCAGAACAACGACCGAGCGGCGTCGTCCAACTCAAACTCGAATAATAACGGCCAGAAAGAATCGAACTCGAATGCCGGCATGGGTGCCTGGGGAACCGGCAGCGGCGTCTGGGGATCCAACAAGATCGGGACGACCTCGGTATGGGGTTGAATGATTGATGAAGACATGAAATCTGCATGAATGTGTTTGTATGCACGGAGTTGTGTTGGCTTTTCAGCATATCTTCGGTGTACAGGGGCATTGCCGGATCGGGGGAATCATGGTTGTTTATGCATGCATGTTGGTGTCGTCGTTGGATGCTTCTGCATAGCGCACTCTCGTGGAGGCGGTTTTCCAGCGGTTCCCTGCGTTACGTGCGATTGCAGGTGCGGAAGGAATGGGCTTGGCCACCAAGATGGACGTCTTGATTCACGCGAGCATCAGGGAATACAAAAGTGGGAGGTTGTCGATTCTGGGAAAAATATGAGCTTATTTCGCTGGCATCGGGGAACAGACAAGAGTTGGATATTGCTCCTTCGAGAGGACCGGGATGGAATGCGCCGGGTTGGTGTTGGTCACCACTTTCTCCCTTTGTCTTTATGCTTGAGCGGCGGCCGCAGCTCTGGGATGCCCTCATTCTCTGTCTTTTTGGTAAAATCTGCGGGGTTGGTGTTTGGCGGGGCCTGCAATTTGAATTTTGGAGGATTTTGAGTAATCACTTTGTCGATGTTGAGGATCGGGGGTGGGGGGTATATACCAGGGAGATGAGAGATCAATCTGAGTAAGAATGAACGACGGAGGGTTGGAGTGAATCTATGGAACCTGGCCGCAGCAATTTTCCTGTATTGCCATTGCTCTAATCCGCGGTCGGTGCCGTTTTACCTTTGGTATTAGCAGGACAATGTGATCTAAATCCTTGGCTGGCAGCAGACATGAAGATTGAATTGTTAGATCCTAAGCCCTGATCGTCTCGGTTGCCTTTCCCCAGGACAAAAAGGATCAGGTCAGGTATACTATTATCAGGAAGCTACTATTCGGAAGATTGCCAGGCAGGAAAAAGTCAAACGACACCAACCACCTTTTGTCAGGAGACTGGTCAGGCAATTCCGTGTGAACCGGCTTGAGTCTGCTATCTCAATCTGAAACCCTGAGCACTGTAACCCGCGAGCGGATAGACACCCGTCATCGGTCAATGGTACACCTGGAGCACATGGCCGGAGGGATCTCGCGGTGATGGCGTCAATCAGTTCTATACCTGGAATTGATCCTCTATGTGATCACGTGACCACGCGAGCCGGTCTCGGTGATCGGGATTAAAAAATTGACTCCGACCGCCTTCTTAGTATGGGTCAACGCACCAATCGATGTCAGCGAGTAGTAATTTGGCAGCTTTTGCCCGGCTCGGCTTTGTCTATGAATTATATGTGATTCATTTTCGTTCCGCTCGTTTCTGGTTTGGTGTCTGCGAGGTTTCAGTGCGATCTCTCGGAAGGCAATGTGTTGCTAGTGCTGGGGAATCTTGGGCTCGACCACCGAATCACCCTCCATACATTGGTCTTTGATTTGACACAAGATGCGTTATACGCAGGTAGACTCACAGCCATTCTTCGCAGCGACCTGACTAATTCAAAGGTGCAGCTCATTAGAAGCCCTTGTGTGACCAGCGCTCTGCGCTCACTTCGACCGGCCCCCCCAGGAAGCAGATGTCCCGGAAGTCGCACGTTCTGTAACTCCTCGCCACGGTGGCAGGATGTGTTCCACGCGCAGCTCCAAGACCCCAGAGCGGCCGCGATCCTTTCATCATTCAAGACGTCGCCGAAAGTCCCTCAGACGTTGACGGAGAAAATCGTGCAGCAATATGCGGTCGGGCTGGCCAAGGACAAGTTGGTCAAGTCGGGCGACTACGTCACCATCGCACCACATCACTGCATGACACACGACAACTCATGGCCGGTGGCGTTGAAGTTCATGTCGATCGGGGCGTCCCAGCTGGATAATCCGAAGCAAATTGTCATGACGCTGGACCACGACGTGCAAAACAAGTCGGAGAAGAATCTGACCAAATATCGACAGATTGAAGAGTTTGCGAGAACGCAAGGGGTCGACTTCTACCCTGCCGGGAGGGGTATTGGACATCAGATCATGGTCGAAGAGGGCTACGCTTGGCCGGGAACGTTGGTCGTGGCGAGCGACAGCCACACCAACATGTACGGCGGAATCGGCTGCTTGGGCACGCCCGTCGTCAGGACCGATGCCGCGAGTATTTGGGCCACCGGACGGACCTGGTGGCAGATTCCACCTGTGGCCAAGGTCACCTTCACGGGAGTGTTGCCCAAAGGTGTGACCGGGAAGGATGTGATCGTGGCGTTGTGTGGCCTGTTCGACCAGGACGATGTTCTCAACCATACCATTGAATTTACCGGTTCAGAGGAGACGCTCCGGAGCCTGCCGATCGATGCACGCCTTACGATTGCGAACATGACCACCGAATGGGGCGCTCTCTCCGGACTATTCCCCGTGGATAGCGTGCTGCAGGGCTGGCTGCGAGCGAAAGCCACCATGGCCGCGGTTGACCAGGCTCAGGGCCGCACAGGGAACGAGCGATTCACGCATCCCCGTCTTGATCAACTCTTGGAGTCTCAGATGACGGCTGATAAAGGAGCGCAATATGCCAAGTACTTGTACCTCGATTTGAGCACTCTGTCGCCATACGTGTCCGGACCGAATTCGGTCAAGGTGGCCACGCCGTTGAACGAGCTCCAAGAGCAGAACATCAAGATCAACAAAGCCTATCTGGTCTCCTGCACTAATTCTCGCGCGTCCGACCTCGCCGCCGCCGCCAAGGTGTTCAAAGACGAGGCCGAGAAGAACGGGGGCCAAATCCCCCACGTTGCCGACGGGGTCAAGTTCTACATCGCCGCGGCCTCGCTGCCCGAGCAGCAGATTGCTGAGGAGGCGGGCGATTGGCAAGCTTTGATTGAGGCGGGCGCAATACCTCTCCCTGCTGGGTGCGGCCCTTGCATCGGTCTCGGCACCGGCCTTCTCGAACCAGGCGAAGTCGGCATCAGTGCGACCAACAGGAACTTCAAAGGCCGTATGGGCAGCACCGAGGCCCAAGCATATCTGGCCAGCCCGGAGGTCGTGGCCGCCAGTGCCCTGAGCGGCCAGATCCGCGGCCCAGGCTGGTACGAGAAGCCGGCCGGCTGGTCGGGCGTGGTCCGAGGCGAGGGGGATGGCATCCGAGAAGAAGACCGCATGATCACGGCCGATGAAGCATTTGAGAAGATCATCGGTCAACTGGACAGCATCATCGAGGCGGCCGAGGCCACGTTTGGGGAGGAGAAAGGTGAGGAGGAAAGTGCCTTGGCCGCGACCGAAGTATATCCCGGCTTTCCCGCCCGGGTCGAGGGCGAGATCGTGTTCTGCGACGCGGACAACATCAACACCGATGGCATTTACCCCGGGAAGTACACCTATCAAGACAATGTGCCGGTGGAGAAGATGGCCGAGGTGTGCATGGAGAATTATGATCCGCAGTTCTCCTCCATTGCTCAGCCCGGCGACATCCTGGTCTCCGGCTTCAACTTTGGCTGCGGCAGCTCGCGAGAACAAGCCGCGACCGCGATCCTGGCCAAGAAGATTCCTCTCGTCGTGGCAGGCAGTTTCGGCAACATTTTCTCCCGCAACAGCATCAACAATGCGCTCATGGGGCTGGAGGTACCGAAGCTGATCCACCGCCTGCGCGATACTTTTCCCGAGACCGTTCCGCCTGAGACACACGATGCCGCTCCAGAGCTCGCGGAGAAACAGCACGGCGGAGCTTCATCACCGTCGCCGCCGCCGTCACGAGAGAAGCTGCTCTCGCGCCGGACCGGGTGGAAACTGGTTTGGGACGTGATGAAGAGCCAGATCGAAGTCACCGAGGGCCCCCATGGTCAGACATGGACCGAGAAGGTTGGCGAGTTGCCGCCCAACGTGCAAGAAATCATTGCCAAAGGCGGATTGGAGAAATGGGTTCAGCAGGAAATTGCGGGCAAATGAACTCTGCTTACCTTCGGTCAGCAGCGACGTCTGGCTATCTGACAGCCGGCTTGCTGGCGCTAGTTTGGCATGACCGGACACCGCACACGGACACCTCTCTTGACAAGCTGACGGGCATGCACCGCCCTTGGAGCTGACAGTGAATGGAATCTGACCGAGGCTGCCTGCTGCGACGCTGCGAGCATTTCAGCACCGCGGACGGCGTATGCAAAGGGAGCCGGTGATCCGACGGCGTCGACGCTTGTCTTTGACTGGCGAAAGTAGTGCAGCGCCTCGGAAGCCGGAGCATGGAAGAACAATGGAAGGTCAACGAGCCAGTCGCGCCGGCAATCCATTTGGGGGAGGGGAGATCAGATTGGAAGGGAGCACAGGCTGCGACGCGTCATACTTCAGCGTCATTGGCGCAGGGAGGGTGAAAGTTCAGGCACAGCTGACCCCGGTTGGCCGAGAGATGGTCAGAGTGAGTTGTCCCAGACATCCTCAACACGACCTTCATCAGTCGATAGTTACGTGAGAGAATAATCTCTGGTCTTGTTCCCTCTCAGCCAGTTGGGAACGTCAATAGGGTCACGTTGCAGGCGTGCAGGTGAAAATATCCTCCTGACACCGAGAGCTAGTTTGAGATGCTAGGTCCAAGTCGGGCTTGGCGAATGCTTGGAAGAAGCTTGGCAGGAAACTCTAAGCCGATAATGGCGAGGCAGAAGCCCAAACAGCCAACCAGTGGCCGTGAGCAACCCGAATCACGTGACTCGAGACGCCTTGGCCCCGCTTAAGTCATTCTCACTGTCACCGTCTCAAAATAACTCGCCGGCTTCAATTCAGTCTCTGTCGCATCGGGGCCCTCTTCCTAGCTCTGCCACCCAAAACACGGTGACCACCAGATGACTGTGCTGGAGTGGTGACTCCGGCCCTGGTGGTCTGGTCTTACGCGCTTGGGGTACCTCCCTCCCCGAAACGGCACATGTTTCTGGACGGCTGCCTTGACCCCTGATCTTCCGGACCTCCTCCGCGCGACTATATAACCGTCGATCACTCAGGTCCACCATGGACTCACCACACCTGTCAGAAAAAGAGCCGCTGCGGTCTGCGTTCAACCGCCTCCCTCGGGGCTCTGCCTCGCATTCGCACATTCATTCTCACTACTTGTTATTCTGGTCTATGGCTACTCCACACAATCGCTTGCCGCCGTCGTTTTCCACAAGACGACTTTCTCCCCTTCTTCTTCTTGTTACCATGGTGGCTCTACCGGCCTACCTGCTGGCGTCGTCGGCTGTCCCTTTTCTAGGTCCACTCACTCCTCGTAACACCGTGATCCGATCGCGTCAGCCGGACTCTGAACCCGGAACAGACCCGAATGATCCATTTGGGTCCGTGTTGGGCCCTGTCATTTCGACCAATTTCCCCGATCCAGCGATAATATGGGTCGACGGTGTTTCCTACGCCTTCTCCACCAACAACCGGGGCGTGGGCAGTGAGATGATCCACGTGCAGATGGCGACCTCGACCGACAACGAAACCTGGACCTTGTTAGATCGAGACGCCATGCCGCAGGTCGGCGCGTGGGAATCGGGTGCTCGTGTCTGGGCGCCAGATGTGATTCAGTTGGTGAGTCGAGCCGTTGAAGGGGCCTTGGATGATACGGGGGCTCACCTCATCCAGGACGACGGCACATTTGTTCTCTACTACGCCGATGAGCTTGTTCGGGCTCCGGCGCACCACTGTGTGGGCGTCGCTACGTCGAAATCGGTCATGGGTCCGTACGTGCCGCGCGACACTCCTTTTGCCTGTCCCGACGTGCATACATTGGGCGGCGCCATCGATCCCGATGGGTTCCGGGATCCGGCCAGTGGAAAGCGATATGTCACGTACAAGGTCGATGGCAATTCAATTGGTCACGGCGGCACCTGTAACAACATGGTACCACCCATCGTCCCGACACCGATCATGCTGCAGGAAGTCGGAGAGGACGGCATAACCCTGGTCGGCGACGCCATCCAGATCCTGGACCGAGACGCCAGGGATGGTCCTCTCATCGAAGCACCTTCTCTGCACCGCAGTGATGAAGGCATCTATTTTCTCTTCTTTAGCAGCAACTGCTTCACCACCCCCCTGTACGACACGTCCTACGCAACCGCGACGAATATCCAAGGCCCGTACACCAAAGCCGGTCGACCACTCATCGTCACCAGTGACGGGCCGGATCTTGTGGGACCCGGAGGTCTGGACATCATCCCAGGCGGCGAGATGGTCTTGTTCCATGGCCACATGACCGTCAACAATGACCCGGCCCGGAAGCAGCAGGTGGAAGATGCCAGCAAGAAATCCGGCAAACCAGTGCAAGATATCCACCTGCCGCTGGTGCGCGGCATGTACAGCGGCGTGGCCACGTTTCGTGGAACGACCGTGTCCTTGGCCTGAGCTGGCCACTTATCGCCGTACGAGGATCACCTTTTGTATCTTTTGCATTTGTGCAGCGTTCAAGCGAGCATTTGATTCAGCCAAAAGTCGGCCATTTTCCATGGCATCGCATCATGTTGCATATCTGGCATCGACAAATCACCCGAGAAGTCAAGTATGAGATGTTTGTATAATGCAAAAGTATGTCAGACGGACGAAATATCCTCCATCCTGCTAGCACCCGCTTCGGGACGCCTCCCTGGTTCAAGACGGTTCGGATCTGGATAGTCATTGGGACACCACGAGACGTGGCAGCAGAGATGTCGAGCTGATATGTTTAGAGACTTCAGCCTCACATGGCTGGTGCGGTTATTAAGCAAATTTCCGTCCTGGACTTTCTACATTGGGCTGGCCCCTGTCTTTAGTCAGGGCCGACCTCACAAGGAAAAGGTTCCGATTGCAAGTCTAACCAAATTTCAGCCACTCAGCGTCCGGAGAGATCGATCGCCAATGTTACCTATTACCGCTATTCAGGCGCCACCAGCAGATCTAGCTCATATCAAGCGTTGCACGGTACCATTCACGATGTGCAGGCATGGTGAACAACATCGAAGAAGCGCCAGCTCGCCATTGTCGCCGCACAGGACAGATGAGGCGCGACTCTTCTTCTCCGCCCTCGACTAGCAAAGGCCTGAATTTGAAATGGAAGCTCAGTTTTGCTCCCCAAGAAGCAAGCCTCTGGAGCTTCGACAGCGGAAGACAAATTCGCGACCTGGCGATAATCCTCTCAACAGCACGACTGTGTGGATGTCAGACTTCCCAAAGAGACCAGTTATCCTAATCACCCATTTCCCTTATGCCTCAGCGAGAAGGTGTCCAAATTGCCCTCTGGCTTTTCAGACCTGGTCATTTCCCGCCATCTCAGTCTCGATATGATTGATATCCTCGTCTAGCTTGCGGGTTGCGTCTGAAGGACTCCATACGACGACCGTCTTGTGGTCGACCGAGACAGGAAGAGTGATTCAAATCCACCCCATCGTCCGGTCGTCATGTCCCAGCCCGAGACTTCCTGGAGATCGTATCGCAGATCTGGTCTCTCACCCCACCATGGGTGACAGTCCCGGAACGTCTGCTGATGCTCGTCCTCTCCGTGTATTGCCTCGTCTTCGCTTCCATGCAGGACATGCACCCCCTCGTCAGCCCACACGTCCGCGCACAATACTGCTCCTCCAGACAGACGCCGAATATAGGGATCTGTTCGGGTGGGCGAGGAGGACATTGAAAAATGTCAATGGTGGGACCGATATGCCGGTAAAGCAGGACGTTATTTGGGCTTTAGAAAGTTATCTGCCGGTTCCCAAGGGTGCCATGGGATTGAGGAAGATGTTGGGGGTGAGAAAGACGATGGAATCTGCATTAATGGGTGTTTGACGATCGAGAACAAGTCCAGAGTAAGAAAGAACGACGGAATGAATGCATGAAGGAAGAAGACATTGCGGAGGACCGGCACGTCGTCTGCTGCTAGCCGCACATCAATCCAGACAACTGGCCCGTCTTCTTGATTTCCTCTGATCGAGCTGGCGGTCTGACCGGTTGGCCGACACAAAGCCTTGACCTTCATGACGTTCACAACACAAAATTTGCGCCGAACAGCTTCAGGTTACTGGACCCTACTTCGGCTGCCTGGACTTGTGGGAGGACCTCAGGAAACAGACGGCTTCTCTCTGAGCCTGGCTGGCCGCAGTCTTTTCTATACAACAAAGAGACAATGCCACCGTTGCGCAGGGAGCAATTGCATTCCAGTCCGTGGGCCAGTCAGCAGACCAGGCCAGCCAACAACAGCCGACAGACGTGAATATTGATCTGGTGTCGATGTGATCCATTGTACACTGAATTCGGGTCCCCAGTCGAAGAGAGAAGTGTTGGCAGTGAGGAAGCAAGAGAGGAGGCAGAAGTCAGCTGTCATCAGTGAAAGCTTTGGTTTCGTTGTATTCACTTGTAAGTCGTTGACCACCCAATAATGCTGCCTCCTAATTCATCCCCTTGAGGTTTCCCATTCTACACCTCCAGCGCCAACTTATTTGTGCACCATCCCATGTCCCGGTCATTGCGATTGCTCCTGCCGCTGATTCTGCCTCTCCGCCCACCCAACCCACCTTCTCACGACCTCATCCACGGTCCTCAGCCCCCTCCGACTGGCTTCCACTTCGAACCATTCTCTGTGTTCCCGCCCGCACTGAATGCACGGCTCCTTTGCTGGCGTCCGCATGGCGCCCAGCTCGATGTGGATCAGTCGCTCCACACGGTGCACGTGTGGCACCTTTCTTGGAGTGGCTGGCGGTGTTGTGGAATCCGGGTGGTCGTTGCTGCTGCTGCTGCTGTTGGTGCTGCTGTAGCTTTCCTGGTTGTGATTACTGCTTGCGCCATGGGTCTGGGAAAAATAGGGATAGTAGCGGATGAGCGTGATGTTTTGTCCGCACTGTTTGCTCCATTGGGACATGCGGCGATGCACGTTGGCGGCACGGCCAATTTTCAATGTGATTGTTCTTGATGTTTGGTGTTGCTGGCGGTTGAAGTGTTGCTGATCTGCATGACGGGTGGACGAGTAGCGCTGCAGGGCTTCGGTGGTTCTCTGGGACCGTGCTTGTGATGTAGTGTCGAGTTCGTCCAGGAGCAAAGAAGCCGTCTCATCGTCCGGCTTTGAGGGAGAACCTTCCGGAGTCAGCCAAAAGATATAGATGTAGCCAGCCTCGTCAGCGGAAGAGATGGGCCGGGAGAGCTCCGCGAGCAGGAGGGATGTTGTCTGAGGGGAGATGTGGGTCGGGATGAGCGAGAGAAGGGTCTGAGTTTGTGAGCTGCTCGATGACGGCGTGGGCAGAGGCGACGGCCTGGACAGCTGTGCAGATGTCGCATGGAAAGTGGAGCGGGAGATCCTTCGACCGGAAGAGGAATGAGAAGGGTCAGAGCGTTTTGCAGTGTGCCCATGATTCGAGGCGTGAGACTGAGCCGGTGGTGGTAGTCCTCCCGTATGTGGCCTTGCTGGTAGGGTACCGTCGTCATCATCTGCCCGGATACAGCATGACCACGAAGCCTTCACATTGGATTGGCCATATTTGTTCTGCGATACATGTACCCGCCGGCGCCGCACCATATCTTCTGGCGCCGTCATTAGCGGGCTCTCCATTTCATTCCCACCTGATGGAAGAGAACTTCGTTGTCGAGGCCTTTGCTCGTCATTTTCATGCCGACGACGGTTCTTCTTTGGGCGTCTCGGATCGTCCTTGTCGAGATCCAAGACTCCAACTCGCTCGATCAACGTGTCGATGCTGGACTTTTCCACCAACGGATACAATGTCGTGGTCTGCTCCCGAGCTGCCAGATGCTCCGCCTGGTCCTTGTGTTGCCAGCAATAAAAGGCCGCTGTATTTTTTTGGTTCAATAGCGCAGTGGAGCAAGTCTTCAGTGACACTGCCAGCGCTCGCCGGCAAGGCCGTCCGGAAGAAGTGATGCCTTTACAAGTGGTCGCGGGATTCTTCGAGTCTGATCGAGGGAGAAGAGCCTCAGGAGTGCGTCCCGTAAAGGTCATTTCTGCAACGATTACGCGGTTACATGAAGACAAAGAGCTGTGAGCATGAGATCGGATCCCAGGTCAGTACCAAAGCAGTCTACATCCAAATACGCGCCTGCCTGGTCATTCATTCACCTTTATTCGACACGGATTGTCATCACCCGAACAGTGAAGCGTGAGACATGGTGCTCTGCGGTTCATCATGAAGTTGGCAGCTGAGTGTCGACATGAAAGCCCAAGTTTGAGGCGAAATTGTGGGGAGGGACACGTCGAAGAGGCTGGGGCGTGGCTGGAGAGCGGCTGTGCGTCCAGACAGACACCAACCACTGGCTGGCGGAGTCTCTCAAAAATCAGCTGCTCCTGCGAATCCAGTCCATGAGGGTGCAAGAAGCATACATGGTAATTATCTATCTTCAACACGGCGACATATCAATACAGCAATTCAACAAGACTGCTTGCTCTCAGCAGCAGTTCCCGATCATTTGAGTCCGGTTAAAAAGTCCAATGCATCATCTTGCGCACTTTCAAGCTCCGCGATACGCTCCTTTAAACAGGCGCTCTCCAATTTGACCATGCCCACGACATCCCATGCCTCTGATGGACTCAGACCGTGACACCTTGGACACCCGGAACTGGATGGGGCTGCTTTTGGAGTGACGGTGCCATGTTCGCCCATGGCATAGTGCAGAATTGCCGGTTGCATGACCGGACTTTCGGTGATGGATGTTCCTGATGAATGCGCAGATAATGCCTCCGAAAAGATGCTGACCACCGAACTCACGTCTGAGCCGTTCTCAGATTCGCCCGACGTGGACACATCGGAGCACCGCTTCCGACGATTGTTTGATCCGACGTGTGTGTTGATGCCCTGCTGACCAGATGTACTCTGTTGCGAGACGATTCTGATACTTTGCGGCTGCATATCAAATGGCTCCTGTGAGTTTTGTGGCGCGGCCAATTTGCGAGAGAGAGAGGCAATTGTTTTCTCTTGTTCAGCGGCCTTCTCGGCCATCTCCACCAACTGTAACTTCAGATGCTCGGTTCGTGTTTGTGCGGATTCAAGCTCGTCCGTCTGGACGTTCGTGGCGGAAGTCATTGTCCTGATCACTTTCTGCTGCTCGATATGCGCCTGTTGAAACCGACGCAACAGTCCTTCGGCGTTCAACTGGAGATTTTTAAAGGCGGCCGGGGAGAATTCGTCGGGGTAACCGGTGGGAAAGAGCCCGTCTCGAATGTCGAGTGCGCCGAGTTCGTCCGCTTCCATCGATCCACGTCTGACCGGTGGCTGAGAGCTCTTGCGGAAAAAGCTGAAGCGCGGTGCTGTATATCCGGAAGGGATCGACGGGTTAGGCCGCTTGGGTGGTCGTCGCATCCAAGCGTCGAGTGAATCTGGATTGGCCGTAAAGATCGTGTCCATATTTTCCTGCTCATACACGGCGCCCATCTTGTCCTTGGATGGAGAAGGCACCAAGGAGATATTCACCGGATCCGAGGCTCCGTCGAACCAACTGGCCAACCTCTCCACTGCTCCCACCGGCTTCTGGTTTGCCGATGCTTCTCCTGGCGCGGCCAAATCCTGTTCAGGAGCCCCCGCCCCTGGGACAGAGACTCTTTCTGGTGATATTGAGCGGGTACTGGCAGGCCGCAGAAAGGGTAAGAAAGTCGAAGCTCTTGTCGGTGAGGAAGACTGGGTTCGGGGAAACAGCGGTGGCAGATCGACAGCAGTTCGTGCTCGCTGGTGGCCTTTCGCAGATGCAGGCGGAGGTGTCATTATTCCCGGCGCATCGCCATTCTCGAAATGTAACTGCCGTGGAGGTGGATGGGCCCGGGCGCCTTGGAAATTGTCCTCCTGCCACATGGTGCAATGATGCGACGCTGGCGTGTGCCAGACAGCAGTGGCGTTGTCGATCCAAGATCTTCACGATCAGACGCGCCTCGGAATCCCACTGCAGTGGCCGTATATTCTCGTCGAGTAGAGTCAACGATGAGAGTTTCACCAACAGCTTCGGACAGTGTTTGTCGTGGTGGCAGTCCAGACGCAGGGAGGGACAACTGGATGGGCCAGTCACCCCGCAGCACAGCCGCAGCCTCTTCAATTCAGCTGTTGACTGTGGGCTTTCTGAGGAAACTCGACAGCGTCTAGCAAGAGTATTGAGAGGCAGCAGAGTTACACAAGCGGGCAGGCAGTGGTGGCCCTGCCTTTGTATTTTCTGGTGCGCGTGAAATCAATGTGGTTGGTGTCAATAGCGCGGCCAGAAACCATGACTGACATGTGGTGAGGCTGGTAAGCTTATCGATAAGATCCGGCTAGCTAAAACAGGAACGCTACTGTCTCAAAGCCCGGCAGTCTTGGCGCATGGTCCTTGCTAGAACGCGTGTAATGGGGCGTGCACAGTAGTCAGCTTCCGCTGCCATCCACAGCTCAGGTGTGCACTTTACGACTGTGAACCTTCTTGCAAAGTCACACTGGTCATAATACAAACGGGTAGGATGCCAGATGGTTGAACAGGGTTCATGCGTTCCCTTGCATCGTCGCCCCGGCTCCGTTCTCCAGACTCGGTCCATTCCGCTCTCGTCAGGAGCATTGGACGCTCAATCTTTTCTTCCGACCCACGCAAGCTGGTCATATGTCCGAGACAGGTAACAGGAAGAAATCAATCGGGGCTCGCTTCGGCCTACCATTCAGGTCAACATCGGCCGCTTCATCTTCCGCACATTTAATAGAGAGGTCGTCGTCCGATGGCAGCTTCGAGAGTCTCAAGCCCAGCCAACAGAGCCCAACATGGCGGTCGCGGCTGAGGAAGGCTCCCCCTCCGTCCCGGAAAGGTGCGCCCATGACCCAGCAGAAGCCACAGGATGCTGGAAAGGGGGGTCGCAGAAGTGGTCCAGGACGGCAGACGTCGTTTCCAGCAATCGACGTCTCGGAAGCATGGGACCGCGATAAACAGACGGGAGAGGTCCAGGACCACACGGAGATGCTTCACAGCTTGACGTATCGCGGCTCTTTGGAATCTCTGTCAGACCGAGCTCGCTTTCCTGTCAGCGAAGACAAACTGCAGCCAGGAGCAAAGGTGGTGTCGAAACTGTCGCCGGCACTGTGGCGGGGAGTCTTGGTTCATCTGACGCCGGCGGACGAGGCCAGTCTCGCCTTGTCATGCAAATCTTTTCGGGATCTGTTGGGCCCTGAGGCCTGGCGTTCTTTGGACCAGCCCGAGAATCACGAAGACAAAATTCGATTTTTATCCTCCATGGACGGAAGCCTCCCTGGCCACCTGCTATGCTTTTCCTGCAGCAGATATCATCTTCGTGTCCAACGAGGTCAAGAGATGTTGAAACCCACCAACATTCGCAATCCCATCTTCAACTGCCCCGACATGTCAACCCCGTGGAAGAAGGCGCCACGAACACGAATCACATTTGGCCGCACGCTTCCGTTCACCTTTGTTCAGCTGGCCCTACGGGCCCAACACTATTCTTTAGATCATGGTATCTCGATCGACTCACTATCTCGCTATTACAAAGATCGAGACAGTGACTGGACTCATCAGACCCGGTATGCCATTGTCAAGGGACACCTATTAATGAGGGTGGTCAGCACCTGTTTCGCCGCCCCCGCTCTGCCGCCGGCCGGGCAGCGTCATCTCCTTTATTCGCCGGAGGATTTCGTGCCTTACTTCTCCGTCTGTTCGCACTGGAGAGACGGAGAACTGATGCCTGCAGTCAAATGCGCTTTGAGTCATATCCCCAAACCGCTCGAAGGCAGCGGCCCGCAACGGCTGGCAGAGAACATCAAATCCCGCATCCAACGACCCGCTCAGCTCGTGACTCTGTGCTCCGAGTGCCGGCCATTGAGAAGATGCCCCGAATGCCCGACAGAATACCTCATCGAGGTCAAGCTCATGGAAGACAGAAGCGACCCGGCCAAGTTGTTCAAACATGCACTTGTCGTGACGCGATGGAGTGATCTCGGAGATGGATCGTCACCATCTTGCCCCGAGTGGGCGTCTTGCAATGGAGAAGCCGAGTTTGATTCCTTCACGGCCCTCGGACGCCGCGCCATATACGGAGTGTTTGAGTCGCAGTTTAATCCCGATCACATCCCGGGCCAGAAGATCGTGTCGATGAACCCGAAGAAGGAAAAACGGGGTGAGGCTGGTCACAACTGGTATTAACATTTGGACCTCCAGGGAGAGTCATCGAATGATGTTTATGACGGCGTTGACCCGGAACGAGACAATATGGCAGCGGGTGACAATATCTCTCTGCAGACTATTGTACCATCCTCTGGGTGTCCCACGGAGTACCAAGAAGAAAAAACCACCTTGCGTTCTACGCTCTCCGGTACATCATCGTCCCAACGCTATGCTTGAACAATGCTGACAATCTCGTGCTTTTCATGACTTTCGTAATCATGGCCTAGGCCCGCTTACATGATGTAGACCTTCTTAACTTGGTCCCAGGTAAAGGTCTCGCCCGTGGTGGGATCGCGAACCTCTCCCTCCTTCCCTATTTCGACGTCTTGCCCGTTGTCCCCCCCCAGCCCGGCCATGGCGAGTTTTCGCTGCAACTCCTCCAGCCGGGCACGGCCGTAGATGCGACCGTTGGGCAGGACGACCGGATCAGACTCGACGGAGCTGGTTGTGTGGTGAGCGTACGGGACGTTGCGCGCAAGATCGTTGAGTTCCATGCTGCAGATCGGACACAGCGAAGTGTTGGTGGCGATGCGCGCGTGGCCGGGCGTGCTGGAAGAAGCCGGATTGTAGGCCGAGTGGCATGCCGGCGTCTTCAGAGCGGACAACCCGGCCGACAAGGCCACGTGGAGGAGAGGCTGAACAGGAAGAGCCAAGAGCGTGTGGTGGGTCTCGATGAAGAGGGAAGAAAGAAGATGCCATCGAGAAGGCGCAAAGAGAGACCGGTATGGCTCTGCAGGCGTGTCGGGTGGTTGCGCCAGAAGGCCGGCCGCCTGCATCAGTGAGTCCGGGCGAGAGTGGGCGTGAGGCCGCAGGTGTTGTTGGGCATGCGTCACTGCTTCCAATCTCTTGTCGGTGGTCCCGGCCCGGACGAGTTCGATGTATTGCTGTAAGCGAAGCTCGAATTCGAGGGTGGTGGTCTTGAAGGGCGCCGTGATCAGTTTCTTGAGCGAATTCTTGTTTTCGTTAATCCAGGCCAGAGCTTCCTTCGTCTCGCCACGGGTCAGCGACGAGGCGATTCGGTGGCAGTTGACAAAGGTATCAAAGTCGATCAAGTCCGTGATCTGCTTCGATTCGGCGAGGGCCGACGCAGTCTTTGAGTAGCCCGAGCGGAGCAGATAGTCCACCATCAGTCGGTCGAGGCGTGTGCGTGACCACTGGTCGTACTTGACGTCGACAAGAGAGCTAATCTCATAGAGGTCTTGCAGGTGCCGGATTCGCTTGGCCGAGTGCTCATGTAACGCCTCCTCTTCGGTGTGGAGCTTTTCTAACTTTCTCTTGAAGTTCTGCATACGCTGGATCATGGCATCCAGAGAGGCAATCGTCTGTTCCGGACTCTGGGCCGAGCTGAGAGAGGCATTGGCGGCGTCCTTGAGCGCGGGCAGGATGTGGTCTCGTTCGCGTTCGACATATCGTTGGGTGTTTCTAAAATTGCGCTTCACCAGCTCGTGTGGGAGGCGAAGAAGGGGCTGGTCCTACATGCCCATTATTGTCAGCAGGAGATAGACCGATCATACGATAACGGGCACGACCACCGGCATACCAGCAGGACGTGACTATCAGGGTTGAGTTTCGTCGTCGAGAAGTCGGCCGGCATGTCGAACACAAGGCCTCTTGTCTGTAGTATGATGTGATGTCGTGTTTTTAATTTACATGTCCTGAACCTCCTCGAGCAGAACTTGAGATGGAGGCAAATTGAAGATGGCAAATTGAAGAATGGCCGTGTGACTGCAACCGCATGTGGGGTTGAGGTCTGAGAGGCGAGGAGGGCCTTGGCATGACCTTGCCATGCGGCACTCGTTCATCTTCTACTGCTAAAAAAATATAGCCTGTGTCTTCGCACTGGTGCGTCTACGACAGCTGTTCTCAGCTCTTCAAAGTTTTATACGGTGAGATGTCCTTGCTAGAGCGGTGGAATCCTTCAGACAGGCCCGTGGTGGACCACCGATCTCCATCAGCAATGCAGTCTTTCTCGGGTCGTCTCAGTCTTGTGCAGCTTGCTTCTTGCTCGAATTCTCCATTTGCTTTTGTCAGGCCCTACAGGGAGCTGTCGACAAACCGCATTCGGGTGGAGAATGTGGGGTGGTAATCTGAGCAAGTCATGTCTGGGTTCGTCCAAGGAGATATTTTTCCTTGTGTCGATGCTGACGAAAACTAGCCAACGAGCGAATAGCCGAGATCTTCACCCTGACCCATCTCCACCAGCCTCTTTCTCATGCCCTCAGCCCGCTCCCCTTTGGGCCCGCTGATGGTTGGGAATGGCGCATTATCAACCCATTCTCCAACGGCGTGCTGCAACACCTGCCGCGCCCGCTTGGTGCCGTAGCCGGCGAGTCCAACGGAGCCATGTAACGTCATCCGGCCCAGCTCCGCCCCGGTGTCGATTCCTTTGTATATGCCTCGATGGAGGATATTGCTGTCATAGAACACCGCGTCTCCCGGCTTTAACTCGACCGTGAGTTGTCCAGCGAGGCGGGCCGCATACGGATCCGCATTCCTCTCTGAATCAGTCCTGATGCGACGGTGACTCCCCGGGATGACGATCAATGAAGAGTCCTCACAGAGAGCAAGGTTGTACTGCGCATGGAGTTGGCGCCCGTCCGGGCTCTTCTCTTTCAACTGTCTGTCTTCTTCTTCAGGGGTGACGTCGGGACGGATATCATCTCTGTGCCAACAAAGTTCAAAATCGCGTTTGTCAGAAGGACTAACCAGAAGATTGAACAGCTCCATCACCAGTTGATCGTCCCCTTGGCCGTTTTGGAGCCCGATAAGCTCTTTCACGACATCGAGGACCTCGTCGGAGAAGTACACTTCGGCAAAGACCTCACGGACATTCATATCGGGGTGTAACAAATGCTGAATACCCCAGATATTGTCCCCTTCTTTCCAGTCCAGCCAAGGAGGATACTGCTTGGGCACCGTCCTGACATAGGGCCAGTGCCCCGCACGTGCGTTTTGCGTCACATACTTGCTGGCTGCTTTCACGGCAAGAAGAAGGTGAGGGGGCAAGAGGTTGGGAACCTTGACGAACCCATCACGCTCGAGAGCATCAAGGTATGGCGTAGCCGACATTCTCAACCCAGCTTCAAGCGATGGAGGCGGGCAAAATGCTGAGGTCGAGTTCGCTTTCTTTATCTCCATGGGTTAGATGCAACGGTTGCATGGGGATAGTTGGAGATTTCTTGGCGCAGAGAGGCTTAAGATCCTGACAGTTTCTGTAGGAGAATTTGACCCGCAGCAACTCCTATCTAGAGGAAGTGCATATGGACACCAACTGCAAAGCCCAAAGGCTGGAGATAGGACAAGTCCTGGATATTGACCTCGCCTGGAATGGGTTGTATGATTTGTGTTTTCCGTGTCAGAGAGACCTGGAAGGTGTCGACGTCGGGTTTTATTTCTGTCAGCCCGAAGGTATAAAGGTACTCATTATTCTGTCAGAGACTGCACTTCGTTACCTGGGCCAACTTACCATGGCCATGTTGGAATTTGAAAATAAACTTGTTTGTGTGAGCTATACTTGAGATAATCACGAGCATTGCTATTTGAGTGAGACCAAAAAGGCAAAGCTAGGCGCTCTGGTCAATTGCCCGGAATTATGGAAACGGTCGAGATCGTTGCCATTTAGAATCGAGCTCTTGATCATTTATATCCGAAAAGCTCGAACTGGAGGCTGCATACTGTTTCCCAGGAGACTGGCCAGTTTTCTCTTTGACGCGAACCCGTCGCTGTGGGACTTGACCTTGATGCAGGCACAAGGGCAGGGGTTCAAAAGACTGTCATTTCATGCACGCGCTTTACCGCATCCGGCCCTACCTAGAGCGCGACTGTAAAATCGCGGTCCGCGCGGTGCCCACCAAAGAGAATACTTGCATCAACCAGCGCGACAGACCTTGAGAGCCTTTGATATTGGCAATATTTCGTGAAGTTTCCGATATCGCGCAAGTGGCAGCAACATCTTATTATTCCCCTTCCATTCTCCTGCAGCCATTTCACTCCACCATGTCATTCCTCCGGCCGTCCAACAGCCGCCTGGCTCTATCGATCTCTACACTGTCCAGCCGGGCCTTTTCGACCACGCGACCGGCACAGCTTGCACGGTTAACACTCGTTGGTCGCCTCGGGACAGATCCTGAGGTTAGTGAGACTACGAAAGGAAATCAAGTCATCAAATACGTTGTTGGCTCGAGTTATGGACCGAGGGACAACCGGCAAACGTCGTGGTTCCGTGTTGCGAGCTTTGCTCCCCAGGGTAGCCCGCAGCGAGATGTCGTTTTGAGTTTGAGCAAAGGGTATTTATGGCCCCATCGCCGAGTGGGAGAGACCACGGGCACTGATCTGGATTCGCAGCACATTGGTCTACTTGGAAGGCGACGCAACGATCCGGACCTACGAAGACGCAGATGGCAAGAAGCAGAGCGCGCTCAGCCTTGTGCAGACAAAAGTTGAGGTGTTGAAGAGGCCGCAGCCCAAGGACGAGGATGCTGCTGCCACCAGCGGGCAATGAAGAGATGACCAGTGGACACTGGTGATGAAGGACGGCGTTTGTTGAATACCCCGAGACTCTGGACGAGACTCTGGATGAGATTCTGAATGACTCTGCGACTATCACAGGAGTATTGGCGTCGTCAGGTCTTCTTGGACAGATTCTCAATCCAATTTCGCCACTCCTGGACCCGATCTGATTGCGTCATGCATCACTGCTGAGCTATGTAACATTGACTCCATTATCTGTGAACTCGATCGCGCTGAAGGGTATGAGTCGATGGTAGTGTGGTCATGCATTGTCAGAGACCATGAATGACGACGGCCAGGAGACTTCCACGAGTGCACAAAGAACTGTCCCGCCGGTTCACAAATCCGTTGAAGCGAATGTCATTCTGGAATGACCGTCTCAGCTGTACACATGGCTGACGGTCATAGCGAAGGCATCCACTTCTTATTTGGAATACCAAACTGTCCATTTTGGTAGTCTCGTCGCAGCGTAGCATGTGCAATACGGTTTTGTACTCAGCCAGACAGATGTCATCCCTGATGGGTGCATGAATTGATGTGTTGGAAAGGGAGAACAGCTATGCCAAGCTTAATGCGTTGGCAGCCTAAAGGCTGGCACTTCACCATCCACTGTCTACAGTAGGCCCATCTTCACAATGATGCTACAACAGGTACAAAGGATTCGAGACCTTCGATGATGTGCAGCGCATAGCGAATATCGGATCCTGAGCACAATGTCATTGCAAATCATTGACACCATCTTCATCCAGGCCTTTCTCGGCATGTGCCACTGAACATGTGACTGACATCTTTCGACCTCAATCCTATTCATCCACATCCGGCGCCTTGAAAGGAACAGACTCACAATGGCTGCGGAGCGGAACTTTTCCCGTACCGGACTTTCATCGACCCAGTCTGGCCGTCATATGAGTCCTCCCCCCTCAGGATTCAGGCAACGCCCTTTGGGGAGAGCGTCCACGTTTGCCGAAGGGCCAGCCTTTCTCAAGCGAAGTAGTTCCACGATATCCGAGAGTCTCTCGGAGACTCGGAAGTCCTTGTTGTCATCGACCGATGACTTGCTCGTACCGAGGGTGCGCAACTCCGAAGACCTCAGTGGAGGTGACGAGTCGTCCCCCTGGTATTCTCTGCCGCTGATCCTCGCTTTGCTGCCTGCTGTCGGAGGTTTGATTTTCAAAGACGGCAGTGCCATCATCACTGATGTGACCTTACTGGCACTGGCGGCGGTCTTCATGAACTGGGCCCTGCGGACGCCTTGGTGAGTCGGTTCGACGTTGGTCAAATCTGCTCGCTGACCTGTGCAGGGATTGGTATCATGCTGCCCAAGCACCCACCAGTGGAGAATTGACCCCACCTTCGCTCGGTACTCCTGTCGATGGCGAGGACAACAAGCCACAGCTCTCAGAAAGTCAGATCGACCAAGGGGATGAACCAACCAAGACGGAAGGACGACCACACAGTCCCGAGCATGGACCTCCTGGTGTCGGGAGCCCACACCGGATTGCTGCAGAGAGGGAGCTTCGCACATACGAGCTTGTGGCTTTGTTCTCGTGCTTTACCTTTCCGGTCCTTGCGGCATGGCTTCTCCATGCCATCAGATCACAACTCTCGCGACCATCGGAAGGGCTGGTCTCCAACTATAACCTTACCATATTTCTCCTTGTGTCAGAAATCCGTCCTCTTTCGCATCTGATCAAAATGATTGAGCGGAGGACGCTGTTCCTGCAACGAAAGATCCAACCTGATCTTCTCCAAGATCACAGCCGACTCAACGGCTCAGCGATCAGCGACCTCGCTACGCGACTGGAAGAATTGGAAGCCCACGTAGCAGACGGCATTGCCGCGTCCGGTAAGACCGAGCCCGAACGGTCAGAGCTCATTGCTGCCAAAGCGTCTGCCCAAGCATTCTCGGATATCAAAAAGTCTGTTCAACCCGAGCTTGACGCTCTGAACCGTGCGATGCGCCGATATGAGAAACGAGCGACGATATCGGCCATTCAGATAGAGGCGAGATTGCAAGACTTGGAGTCCCAGCTGAAAGATGTCGTTGCCCTGGCTGCCGCCGCCCATCGTTCTGCCGACCATCGGTCTCAGCACTACCTCTTTATCCTCGCCAATTGGCTCTCTGCTGTGATCGTGGTCCCCCTGCAGTGCTACTGGTCCATTTTGAGCTTCACTGGAAAGCTGCTGAACCTGACCGTGGCCATTCCCAGAAAGTACATCCGCTCCGCTAGAGCGGCGGCATTTCGAGAGAACAAGGCGCCGAGGAAGAGCACCACGCCCAGGTCTCGGGAGCGAGATAAAAGAGCAAAGCAGCAAAATTAGAGACGTGAATCTGGTAAATCTGCAATCACCGAGTATCGAGGCCGAAGAAGATGGAGAAGATGGGCATCTCCTCACCATGCAGCCGGGACGATGCTTCTGCCGGCCATCCATCTTTCAGCACTCGTCACCAAGTGTCGAACCCGGGCAGATGAAGACGCCGATCTCTTCAGCATGCAGTCCAGACGCTCTTTCTGAGGCGACCTGACTTTCAACAGAGTACATCGTCAAGGGGGACCTAGCCTTGGGTGACCTTTCTGCCAAGGACACGCCTCACAACACAGCGGAACTGTGGGTCTTGACGATTGAACACACCTGGACCCGCCTTATATCATCCCATCTCGCCTCATCTAAGAGCTGGCCTTTCTCCTCTGTGGGACCCTGATGCTCTCCTCGACACATTCGTTCAAGTTCTACAGCTCGCCTGGCTTTAAAGATTGTACTATTACACTCTTCCTCCACATCACATTCTGCATGATCATTGTGACAACGACTTTTGACTGTCATCCCCTTCCACCGACAAGCATAGAATCCTCTTTTGGCATGCTGGCACCACCACTTTATCTCCCTGCCTGTCTCTCCTTTCAACTAGACTGAAGCTTGCTGCCAGCCTGTGACCGGTGGTCTACATCTTTCAACCGATGCGAACAATCATGCCGGATTCGCGTCCTCGTGGAGGTTTGACCCGTCGCCAGAAATGGGTGGACATGCACTATGAGGCAAAGCATGCGGCCAAACTCTCTTCGCCTGGTACGTTCTCCTCTCTTCGACTCTTCGTGCTGACCGACTTCCAGACGGCCAACTTCCGCCTTCTCCGGCACTGACCACCTCCAATTTCCCAAATAAAGGCCAGTGGAGCAACGAAAACCTCCCAGAGATTCTCTTCTACATCATACCCCCAGAAAGCCGGTACGCAGGGAAGCCTGTTCGATATCTGGAAGAAAAGGGCGCTCGGGTTACCAGTGATGAGGGAAGGCCCATTCGTGATTTCGAGATCTTACCGCGTCAGATCAGTGTCGACGTTGAAGGTAGGCTCCTCCTCCTTCCTCGCTTGGGCCGCTCATAGCTCAGACGACACTAGGTTGGCTGGTGGAGACCTGGCGTCGGATCGACCCGCGAATCAGTTATCAAGACATTTTGGATCGCATGGTCGCAGATCCCCACTATGGAGGGGTTGGACTCAAGAAGCCGAGCAAGAACTGCCTCCAGAACCACTGTCGTCGGGCCTGTCGAAAGGTGCTCAACAACTGGCTTGAATATGGCCGGCGTGACGAGCCTCACCGGACAGAAGTGGAGACAATTGAACAACTCAGCCATCACAACATCGCCCACAACACTGTCTTGAACAGATATGACGGGTCACACGATCTCCTCGTCCGAGTCAGATTCGAGCGGAAGCATGACGACGGGATTTATCGCGCCGTGCCATTCGACGTCACCGAGGACAACGTGTTCCAGACCACCTTTCCGCTTCACTATTTCCTTCGCCACACCCTAACACCTTCAACCGGCATGGCCATGAACCGAGAGATGATGGCAGCATGGGAACTCTTACTCATATTGCAGGAGCGTGCTCAGGTGCATGGAGTCCATCACTGGTCGAGGCTGAAGAAAAGGTGCTTGCCCATTTCGTGGTTCGACCGGACAAAGAACAAGGCCGAGAAGAACGACACTTTCGACGGAGGCTGCCCGGTGTGTTCTTGGTGTGAAGGCAGGGACGAGACTGCCGCAGAGCGACAACACCAGAGCGCGCAGATGAGCAGGTCGGCCGACAAATGGAATGTCTCCTCGAAGAGGCGCCGGAACTCGGGCGACTCTGCCAGAAGGCGGAAGCGACGTGCCGCGACTCCTGTGAAGTCAGAAAAACATGTCCCAGCCAGCCCCTCTGCTGGTTACGATCAGGATCATCTCTTACAACCTGATGCTCGGCCTACTCCTCACCGTTTGAAGTTTATCGAGTCCGATGAGGAAGATGATGGTTCGTATGACGAGGAAGTGTGGTTGGTTTACGACGATCACGTTCAGGCTCCGACTATCAAGGTCGGTTCCCCAGTCAGCGAGCCAACCGTAGGTAACACGAGAATGAGCCGCTGAGATTGTCACTAACCTCGACAGGGAGGCACGGATATTGACAGCTGGATGGAATCTCGCCATCGGTTGTTTGCGAGTGACGAGTTCGACCTTCTTGAAGACAGTGATGATTCGTATGACCATAGTAACCCCAATGGTTCGTTGCCATCTTATGATGCCAATGAGGTGCTTGTGCAGGAACAAAACGGACCCATGTCAGAAGATCTGTATGCCGGCGTCTGGGTGGAGGCCGCGGGCGATTCGTTTCCCTCGTCGTCGCCATTCCTCTCCCTCCCACCGCCGTTCGACGCCTTTCATCGACCACGACTGACTCTGATTGACCAAGGTGCGGCAGCGTTCGAAGCACGCGAGGATTTCAGCGAACAGCTGCTAAACCATGCCGCTCTTGACGGAGAACTGTCATTTGATTCTCATCCTACCACAGTGGCGCTAGGCTCGCTCCTGCCCACCGACTCGATTACCGGTCATTCTCCCTTCATTTCGCACGGATTGGCAAACTCGGCGGTCATCCATCAACTCGCGGGTACTCATCTATCTTTCCACGACCCGATGGGTCTACAGTCGTTTTACCCTGCCTATGGTGAGCTTTTATTCCCGCAGCCCTTTTCCCCAACCGACTCCAGTCTGATCTTTTCACAGATTCCAACGACTTCAAACTGCCTTTGGCTTCCTGCGGAGCATAATGGCGAAGGCACCGACAATACCCATCAAGTTCGCAACGCCATGACCGACTGGAACACTATCGATGTGAGCGATCACTTTAAGCGGTGGGATGTCGCCACCACCTTGACCGAGTCATTTGCCCATCAGCCAGATGAAGGAACAGTTGCTCCCAACCAACCTCGGCCATGATCCAAATATGTCATTCATCGAGTCGATCGGTTTTGGTCGCGAAGCCATTTTGGCTGCTCAGGCTGCTGTCACACCGAAGAGGGAAAAGGACATTCCCCTGAATTCGACAATGATCCTCCGCCGCTAGGCCAATTTTCTGTGCACGGAGAATCTGTCACTAGAGCCTATTCGATCCCGCGTGTAGAAGCATGTGCCATCTTCCTGGACACCCCAAGTTATCTCAATCGACGAGCTGACAGCCATTCCTCCCTCTCTACTGGTCAACTCCTTTCAGCAATGCCTCGTTTCATATCCGTCAAGAGCAAAATTTCTATCTCCACCACAACTGTTCTCAAAAGATGAACACCTCCTGTGCTCCCACCAGATCTTTGACCACTATTGTTCGGAAAGGCATTGTCAACAGCCAATACGAAGTTCAGCGGAATATCACCATGCTGGCGACAGTGAGAGTCAGTCCCACAATCTACGGAATCATGACAAGTCCCTGTCTCCCGCATTGCGCCTGTGGGTATGCCAGCGTAGGATCGTCCGACCTATGACTCTGCAATTTCGATCGACATATATCCTTCTCTGTCATCCAAGCACTTTTCATCTTCACGTTTCATCTTCAGGGCCAACTCTCTGAACACAATTCCTTTCTTCACGAACAAGCCAGGTTGGACTTGTTTTAATTTATCTTCCCCTCTTGTATCCTTAGCTTTCGATGGCAAGACAAAGGCATGAAAATGGGGACGTTCTCGGCGCTCAGAGATTGAAATTGTAGCAGAGCATATTCAATTCGTCGTCTTCTCTAGATACTGTATTCATAGCTGGGCAAGAATCACGAATCACCCGCATCTTCATACAAGATTACACTATCTAATGAGCTGAATCCAGCGGCAACACCACCTTCGTCATTCTCCTTGCCTTTCGTTCTCAACAGGTAGCCACCCTCCTCGTTATGCACGATCTCCGGCTTCGTACTGCCAGGCACGCTCTTCCAGAGACAAGTGCCAAAGATACCGAGCTCGGAGACCACGTTGCCAGTCACGACCTGCCCGTCGCTGCGCAGCACTGTGTTCTTGGCCGCGGCCGGCGTTTTGATCAGCTCCATGAGGATGTACTGCTTGTACTGATGCTCCGGGATGGAACGGAGGAACTTTGGGATGTTGTCGCGGTAGATGTTGTTGCCACCGCCTTCACGCTGTGGCTTCAGGACGTGGTTGGCGGATTCCGGCGAGAGGGCAATACGGAGGCCTTCGGCCGAGGACAGAGAGTACTGCGGCGCAAAGGTTGACCGGAGCTTGTCGAGGGTCGCCGCTGGGTGGTCCGGGAGGAAATGTCTGAGGTGGTCGGCCTCCGGTGGTTGCGAAGTGAGCACTTGTTGGACCTTTTTGGAGCCGGAAAGGTGGAGGAGGATGGTGGGACATTTTATGGCCGCGCTGCGCTCCAGGTGGTGACGGGCTGCCCAGGAAGTGGGTGTGTTGTATTCTGTGGGTGCATAAAGGGCGCGGAAGTACACCACAGTCACCTCGTACGGGGTTGTGGGGGATGATGGAGGCGTGTAAACCAGTGGACGGGCGGGATTTTCCGCCACGGATGGAATACTGGTTCGAGCCAGGATTTGGCTTGTCGGCAAACGGAAAGACGGGATCCGGTGTTGACGGTGGAGGTGAGAAGAGAGGGCCAGCTGGTCGAAAATGTTACGTTCGTTGTCCTGGACCAGGAAGATGATGCAGGTCGGCAGCTGGGGATTGGATTTCGAAGGGCCGTACGCCTGATGAGCGGCTGCCAGGCTCGCCGTCAGCGTCACCACAGCACCATTCACTGGAGGCTGCCCAGAGGTTGTGAGTAACGGTGCTGCCTTCGCACTGTCGCTGCCGACATTTCCAAAAAGAGGATGTGGTGGGTAAGCGATGGGACGTGAGGGAGACGGAAATGTGGCAAGCTCTGTATGCAATGCGGCCACCAGGCAGGCCAGACCCCCGAATGACGAAGATATCGTATTAAACTCCACCTGTTTGAGAGATGGAGTCACCCTTGGGTCCGGGGCGTGTAGCATGTAGTCAGACCTAAACATGCCCAGAGAAAACTGGTGTGCGTAGCCCTCTTCTTTCACGGCCAGATGGATCTTCCACAAATTGGCGAGGAAATCATCGACGTCGATAAGCCTGGGGACGAGTTAGCCATCGGACCTGAAGGCTGCGACAGCTGCGGCACCAAAGCAGTCTCCAACGGCGAGGTTAGAACGACAAGCGTGGACAGGATGGCCTGTTCTCTGAAAGAGCAATGACGATGAATCCCGAGGACAACTTACTCCTTCATGACCTCCCCCAGCCATCTCTCGTCGCTGGCAATAGCAGCGTAGAGGTGGTTGTAGACCTGTTGCAAGCTTCTGGCTTTCTCAAAGCACGACTTCGGAAATGGACTTGGGAAGAGCGTGATCGGCGCATTCGTGGCCAGGACATGATTGGGGTTTGCCTCTTCCGACACCAAGCTGGGTGACGGCCTGACAGTCAACCCATGCTCAATGGACCAATCCTTGACAACCTGGGCAAGATATTCTTCCTGCTCGACTGAGAGCGAGGGCGGATATTCGCTGTAGATTTTATCTGCCATTGCGCTCAATCCCAGTGGGAATCATGAGAATCTTGGTCAGCGGATTGGGCTTTTTGCTTGCCGCTCGACGATCCTGTAATGGCTCGAGCTGGTCCGGTTCTAGCGAGTGTCGTCCAATGTCGCGCGCCGACGTGCCAGGAACAATCGATGGTGCCAAACTGACACTGCGAAGTCGGATCGACCATAATGTGCTTATATAATACAGCTCAACTCAGGTTGCCAGGAAATTCGTCGCCAAATTTGGAGGGTGTGCCCGCCGCTTTAGGCGGTACCATTCCCCAAATGCCAAGACATAGCCCTGGTTCCCAGTTACCTGAGTTCTGTATCCGCAGCGATGCTTGACACCTGTCTTGATGAGTCAGTTTGCCAATTCCTGGCTTTTAGATCTGAAGATTTGGCACTGTAACTGCGGCGGGGAAATGGATGGATAAGCACGATTATAATCAGGCATTCGATAGCAAAGAACTGGATGCTCCAATAAGAACCTGAGGGAACTGCAGAGCAAACGCCATAAAAGGTTTTACTGAAAGAATATAGGCTTAATTGTTTCCTAAGGAAATAAATGAAATGGTACGCATGCTTCTTCACATTTGCCTCAGTCAGTAGCTCTGCCGGCTTTGGTTAGATGCCTCAGTATCGCGACTTGACGCTTATGCCATCAATGAACGGAACCTTGGATCAGTGAGAGACCCATGCAGATCGCAACCCGAAAATAATTCCGGTCCGAATGTACTTGGTCTGCTCTCGACATGCATAGTCGTGGGGAAAGGAATCTATACAACAGTGTGATCGTCCATGACTCCGCCATCTGAGTGTGTCGGGTGATACGACTCGACTGCCGCCTAAGAGAAGGGGCGCATCGTCATCTTTCTCTTCCACACTAGAACCATACCTAGTCATCCACATAACTATTTCTAATAGCCCTAGCACAGCTACATCGATGCACTGTAAGCAGAATCCACATTGAGACCGAAAGTGCTTTTTTGGCCCTTGTGTGGTGTTCGTGGGACCAGGCCGATCAACCCCGTCAGGAGACGGCGTAGTACCGAGAGCTGTCGCAAACCCCGGTATTGCAGAAGAATCTTCTCGCCAAACACCTGCAACGATGGCCTCCTCGTGTTGGCAAAAGGCCGGAGCCAACGCTCGGGGAGACTTGCGCAGCCACACACGCAAGGTAGTAGGAGAGGACGGACTGGACGGTGAGTCAAAGTTGGGACGCTGTGGAGACGAAAGCGACAGGCTGTGCCAGCACACGATTGGGTGGAGTCGATAAACCAGAGGCGGATTTCCCTATCTCTTCGGCTCACCTTCCGGATCGACACTCTCGATATGCGACCTCTAAAGCGTTTCAAATACCATGGCCTCGACTTGGCGACCAGGTTCCAGGCAACAACAAGCCAACTCCTTATCGTGTCAGGTCGGTAACATTAAGCATTAGAATGCTCATCACGATTTCAATACTTCCTTATTGTGACGTGAAACCAATGTTCACACCGTGACAGGGGTTTCAGATTGGGGTGGCGGTTGAACACCGATGTTTACCTCCGACAAGGCGTCAAGAAATGCCGCCCTTTACCTTTGAATCTACCTATGATTTTACACATGATTTTGAATTTATTCCCCTCTCACCGTTGCTGGTTACACATTCGATCTTCATACTCCGGCCCCCAAGCCATTCATTCATAAATTCTCTCATTGGCACTCAACCGACGACTGTCGCAACACCGTCGTCCGGAGGACGAGGCGAAGAGGATGGCGAGCGAACCTGACACAGACGACCCCGGGTTGTGGCCGATCGACCGAGTGGTCGACGAACTGTGTCGGAATCCCATGCCTCTCTGGTCAGCAGGCGCTCAACCACAGCTGATTCCCGATCGTCACCTCCTCGAGGAAAAGCTCCGATGTAACCATATCGACGGCGACAATCTCCTTGCGCTTGACGAGAGAGCTTTGAAAGAAGACCTGGGAATGACCTCTTTCGGGCAGAGGCGCCGGGTTATGAAGGCGATTAAATACCTCCGTGATCACTCCCAAAGTTACCAACAAACGCCGTCCGCAGCCGATTCTATCGAACGGATGCAATCGACGGCTTATGCTACTCCGCAAATCACGGGCTCTCGATTCTCCCACGTGGGCCAGTCTCCGACGAGAGTCGCCGGCATTGGCCTCCATTCGATGGAGCCTCAGCTGCTCGCATACTCGCCTTCCATACACCTTTGGCGAGATCAGCTTGTTACCAACACTCCTCCAGTAGTGCCGAGCGGCGCAAACAGACCTGACAGCGAATTCGAACGCGGTCCACCGACGAGAGCCAACGACTGGGAAAGACCATTGCTTGAAAAGCGCACCACGCAAGACATGGCGAATCCGAAAGCGCCGGAAGGGATAGGAGGACAGGGCCCGCCTGCAATTGAGGCCGATGAGACTACTCGCCAGGGAGCATTGAATGAATCAACTATACCCGCACCTGAAATAGAAGCCGGTCTCCTGGGCCAACCTGGATCCACCATCCCGTCGTTACCTGCAAAGATGGCTGTCATTTCTCCTCAAATGCCAGTGCCCACGCCGGTACAAGCCAAGAGACGGATCGCTCCGACTCCAGTTCCGAGTGTGTCACCAGGTTCAGAGCCGCTTGGAGATTGTTATCTCTCCCCTGCGGTCATGACACTACAGGATATGTTCTCCTATTTACCATCGGACCACCACTCCACGTTTGCACTTTCACCGAGCATGTATCCTTGCGGTCAGAGACGTGCAGTGGCAAAATTCATGAAACATTTCCTGCTGCAAGAACCTCAATCCTTACCACACAGTAGGGTACAGATAAAGATACCCTACGTCGGTACCCGTCTGCACCCTCCACGATCTGAGCATTTCTTCACCATCTTCTCGCCACGGCTGGAACCCAGTGTGCAAAGAGTGAAGGACTGGCCCGCTCTGAAGACTGCTCTCGGCAAACGTCGCAGACAGCTGCGATCTCGTTTCATTCCGGAACTCCAATTTGAGCCCTCACACGCCGTCGTTTCTGACTCTCGCTCAACAGAGGTGCTTCTGGAGTCTGACTTGGGCGACCTCGCCTATCTTTTACACAAGTATCCGGTTGATGACACGGATGAAGGCTTTCCCACATACGGAGACTCCGGGGACGAAAACGATTATGACGACAAGACGTGGAACGAGATGGAAATAGAGCGCCTAGATTCGGAGGGTGCCACGGCCGTGATGACTCGGTCGGAGGTCGAAGCCACAGTCGACGCGGCGGTCGCCGAGCTGAAGCACGAATGGCGTGAAACCAAATTTGCCAAAGTCCAGCTCAAAGCGTATCATTTGTGGATGAAGGCCGCACGGGAGAAGCGCCGGCAGCCCGAGTTGGATAACGCCGTGTTCTGGAGAGCCAGGTTTAATACGATGATGATCAAAATCAAGGATGCCATCATGAAGGATGTCTGGCACAAGGCGTCAGACGTCAAGGCTCAGTGTCAGAGCATCGAAGAGTCGGTCTGTCAGTTCGAGGAGTATGACTACCGCGTCAAAGCGCTGAGCGAGGAGCACCCACCGGATCGGCCTGAGCGAGCAGCTCTACGAGTCAAGCCTACCCGTCCGCCGGAGTTGCCCGATGGTGAAGAGCTTCTTGAGTCCGAGTCCGAGGTCACGTCCGAGGATGATGACTTTGTGGAGGACGACTCTTTTGATTGCGGTTCGATCCCTTATGACGCCACGGATGAAGAGTGGAATCATCCCATCACGCCTCGCGCAAATGGTAAAGAACAGATTGAGACTCCACCGCCGTCCACCCCCCTAGATCATGAGAAATTCCACCACGGCAGCGAAGGCCCAAGACGCGGCGAGTCCGTTGGCATGACAGACGATGAAGCGGATGCAGAAAGTGATACCAGCGAGGAGAGAATCATATCTTCTGTTGACAGAAGAAGGCGATCAGCCAAGCACGCCGGCCCTTCCACCAGAACTTCGCCACAGCCTGTTATGCCACTGCCACCGGAACCATCCGCAGATCTCGCGGTCACCAATCCAGGCGAGGACGACAGCAATCCTGATCCCGCCGGCTCGCCGTGGGTGCCCAAGAGGAGATATCATTCTCAGGATCGCAGCCCGCAACAGATTATCGACTTGACCTTCTCGAGTTCTCCCTCAGAATTGGGAGAACGTCGCAGCGAGGGTCACAACACAGATTTCGAGGTTCACACCCCGGAACTCAACCCAGTCGCGGATGACATCGTTCCAGCAACAGAGGACAAGATTCCGGCATTCACCGGAACTTTGGCTCCTGCGGTCGCGAAATCCTCTCCATCGGCCGTCCATTCCTCCCCGCAGAATGCAAAAACCTCCGGCCTCCCCGACTATAAGAATGTGGGTGGCATGCTACGTACCCCCTGGGTTGACATTGAGGAGGTCACTGACCGTCCTCGAGCACTGGCAAAGGCACTGTATCATTGTAATTCCGCCGAGGTCAAAGAGCTTCAAGACTTTGTGGGAACTATCTCTTCGGACGAGCAAGAAGACATCCTCACTTACGGCCTGTTGGCACTCGACAATGACGATGGTCACATCGAGGGGGTCAAAGCAAAATATCAGCTGAGTGCTCATCTTTTGGTGCGGTGCTTCATGACTTATGTTTGCTGCCGAGATCTGGTCAACGAAGGTCAAATGGTCGAGGCTGACAAAAACGATTCCTTTGAGGAGATCTACCGCACATCGAGCCCTTTCTACAAGCTTCTGCCGAAACTGCTTGTTGCTTTCATGGACCATGAAGGCGGGCCCGTCACGCCCACACCGCAGAGCAGGAAGCGCAAGTGGACCCCCGAGTTGGCCGCGGTTGAGTTGGCCGACAAGGAAGATCTTAACATGCAAGAAGGTCGCGTCGACCCCATGGGCCGGAGACCATCTTCCCGTCGAAAGAGGAAGCGCAAGGTTCATCAAAGTCAAGAAGCCCTGGCCCAGCAGCACAGTGATCGACAGCGAATTCAGGAGCAAGAGCGGCGCAAGGCCGCCATGGAACAGAGATTTGTGGCCGTGGAAGTGGTGAATGGAGACGCCGGTCGTCCGGTCAACTTCAACGAACCGATCGTCTACCTCGACCCTTATATCGGCCGCCGCATCAAGGCCCATCAACTCGACGGCGTTCAATTCATGTGGAGAGAAATCATCGAGGACCCAAAACACCAGGGATGCATTTTAGCGCACACCATGGGGTTGGGCAAGACGATGCAAGTCATCTCGCTCCTTGTCACCATCGCCCAGTGTAGCCGCTCGGATGATCCTGACGCTCGGGCGCATGTTCCCGCTCATCTGCAACAAAGCAAGACGCTGATCCTCTGTCCGGCCTCCTTGCTGGACAATTGGTATGATGAATTGCTGATGTGGATCCCCAACCACCACATTCTGGGTGACATTCGCAAAATTGCGTCAAAGAAGGATAATGACCATGTGACATCGTGGGCTCGGGATGGCGGTATCCTGCTGATGAGCTACGAAAAGTTTCGGCTCCTTCTTTCGGCCAGCGAAGAGAAAAATATATATGAACGACTTCTTCTCGACGAACCCAATCTTATTGTCGCCGACGAAGCCCACAGGATGAAGAACGTCTCCTCGGCGCTGAGTCAGATGGCCAAACGGTTCAAGTCCTTGAGCCGGATCGCGCTGACGGGGTCGCCGTTGAACAATCACCTCGAGGAATACCACACCATGGTCGATTGGATTGCGCCAGGATATCTGGGCGACATCGTCCAGTTTCGGTCCAAGTATTCAGAGCCGATCAATGAAGGACTGTACGCCGACAGCAAGGCGTCTGAACGCCGGCTCTGCCTGAGGAAGTTGCACGTCCTCAAGCGAGACCTGGACCCCAAAATCAAACGAGCTGATATCAGCGCGATTGCGAAGGACATGCCTTCCAAAACCGAATATTTCATTACCATTCCCCTGACATCCTTGCAGAAGGAAGCCTACGATATTTATGTCCAATGTCTGCTGGAGACTCATCGCGCGGCCGGCAGAACGCAGAACGCCCGGCTATGGGACTGGCTCGCTATTTTGTCCTTGTTGTGCAACCATCCATCATGCTTCGTCCACAAACTGGAAAGTCGGACGGAGAAGGCGCTCTCCGAATTACCGAATGGGAACATCTCGGGGCCTGATGCTGATGGTTCAACGCCAGACACGGGCGACGACAGCGACGTCAACGAAATGCCCAACGATGTCGCCCTCTACGCCGCCGACCCTCTCGTGGAAGCGATGGAGAGGGCAATGAAGGTCTTTGAAGAAGTCAAAGTCTCTCATCATTTGGACGACGTCGGCCTCTCGTACCGCTCGCTCATCGTCCAACAGATATTGCAACAGGCCAATCGGCAGGGCGACAAGACCCTCATCTTTTCACACAGTATTCCGACTCTGAATTATCTGGAAGGCATGCTCAAGAGCATGCAATGTCAGTACTGTCGGATTGACGGGTCTACCAACGTCGCGAAGCGACAAAATGCGACCAAGGCGTTCAACGACCGGCAAAGCTCCTTCCAAGTTTTTCTCATCTCCATGAGGGCCGGCGGATTGGGTTTGAACCTTCAGGGCGCGAACCGGGTCATCATCTATGATTTTGGTTTTAATCCCTCGTGGGAAGAGCAAGCCGTGGGTCGAGCGTATCGACTCGGGCAAACGCGGCCGGTGTTTGTGTACCGCTTTCGCACGGGCGGAACATTTGAGGAAGTCATATACAACAAAGCCGTGTTTAAGACTCAGCTATTCCAACGCGTCGTGGACAAGAAGAATCCGATGCGGCATGCCTCGAAATCAGTCACCGATTACTTTTTCCCCGCTCGCGAGGTGCCGCAACGAGAGTTTGGAGATTGTAGGGGCAAAGACCCGAAAGTCCTCGATCTCATCATGGACGGTCTCGACTGTATTCGAAATATCGAGTTGACGGAAACCTTCCAGAAGGAAGATGATGAGGTGTTGACCGAGGAAGATTTCAAAGTTGCGGAAGAAGAATACAAAGATCAGCGCCTCCAGAGAGAGAATCCTGGTGCCTGGATTGCGAAGCAAAGAGCGCAGGAAGAGGAAGCTCGCGCGAAAGCGGAGTCCATGTCAACGAGTGGCAGCATTTACTTCAACCGCCCGCAAAGGCCCATGCCTGCAGGAACCGTGCCTTCGTTCGGCGCGACCATGGCAGGCAGCAGCCGACCAGGCCGGTCGGAGACGTGCTCGCCCAGCAGACCGTTACCCCTGAGTCCAGCAGAACAAATGCGTTTTGGTCAAGACGCATTTATCCCCGTCACGCCAGAAATGCAGCAGGCCAGCAATGTGGCCACGCCTTATGTGCCTGTTGATACACGGCTTCGACGTTCGTCCCCGAACAGGCCAATGAGCAATGATGACCTCATTCAAGATGTCCCAGAACGCAGAAGGCCACGCCGTGCCGAGGGCTTTGAACCGACGGGCCCTGTGCCGCCAGTGAACAGGAGTTGGGAGCCTGTTGACAAGAATCAGGATCATGGTCCACCAGGATGCAATCCGCAATGAAGATCTGGCCGGAGATATGAAGTGGATCACATCTATTTGGAGTGTGGAGTTTGACTCTGATGGGCCAGTGGAGCATGAACCTTTGTATTTGAGATACCATTTTGCGACGGAACGAAGGATAGAGCGGGCATTTAAGGCGCAAAATGGAGTTGTTGTTACGATCAAGGCAGGTGCTTCATGTAGAGTAAGGTGTTCGTGTGCATCACTATTGGCATTAGCAGCTGCCATTTACTTATAGCGGGTCCGTCTGCCATCTATCACCACATCCGTCGATTTGGCATTTTACGATCTCACTTGCCTCGATCCTTCCCATTACCATGCTGTCTTTATTAGCTTCCCAGCTCCATCTTGCCTTGATGAATGAAGAAAGACCATAGGCCCCTGTCACAAGCAGAGACTCAAGGAGATCAAATTTTCCCTTGGCCATGTCCATACCTCTTCCACCGCCACTTTCGCCGCCGCGGCAACCATTGAAATCTCACCTCTCAGCCGACGTGTTTCTGCACGTGCCCGAGACTTTGTCGAGACGTGAGAATGAGAGTGAGAGGGCGAACAGTAATGGCAATAGCAATAAGAATGAGAATTCAGGCTCGACGAAGAGAGAACCGGCGCTGAGCTTAGTGTTCTTCGTGACCGGGAATCCTGGGTTAATTTCGTACTATCACACCTTTTTATCGTTGATTGTGGCCCGGATTACGGCAGAGAGTGAGAGGACGACGGGTCCTGTGGTGGTGGCAGGATTTAGTCTGGCCGGATTTGAGGTGGGCGTGACCCCAGACGGAGGAAGAGGAGAGGGCTACGAAGATGAGATATTGGGCTTGTTGTATCCTTCTGCAGGTGACGGACATCATCACAAGGGAATGTACGGGTTGAAAGAGCAGCTTGACCTGACGCTTCAACGCATTGAAGGCCTCGTCCGCAGATTACGGGAGGATTACGATGGCGTGGTGGAAGGGCAGCGGCCAACAAAGGTGATCTTGGTGGGCCACAGCCTGGGCACCTACATTTCACTTGAGCTGGTGAGGTTGTGGCACGAACGGTATGGTGCTTTGAGTCCTGCAGAGACTGAGTGGGAAGTCTCCGCCGCGATCTTGCTGACGCCGACAATCATCGACCTCGCCAAATCGCCTTCAGGGCGCCTGGCAGCGCCGGTGCTGGGGAATTTGCCTTTCGTTCCCGATCTGGGGCAGACGCTGGCCAGAGGATTGTCCGCTCTGCCATCGTCGTGGTTGGAAGTGTTGGTGCAACGCATCACCGGCATGCAAGGGCCGGCGCTGCAGACGACGATGTCATTCCTCCGCCGTCCAAGGATTGTCAAGCAGGCTTTGTACCTGGCGCGGGACGAGTTGCAGGAGATCGACAAAGACAAATGGGGGCCTGAGGTTTGGGACGACGGAGTTGAGGTTGGTCCGGTTCGCACAGTGCCGAGTCCTGCCTTGTATCTCTGGTTCGCGAAGAAGGATCATTGGGTGGCAGATGTGACGAGGGAAGAAATCTGCAACCGAAGAGGGGGGATTACCGACGGGCAGAAAGAGTGGAAAGATCATCCTTTGCTCGATTACGGTAAAAGGAGGCCCACAATTCGAGTCGACGAGAACGAAGGCCTAGTCCATGCTTGGTGTATCGGCCAAAGCGATCTCGTTGCGGGCAGAGTCTTTGCATGGCTGCAAGAGATCTGGACGAGGAATGGACTCTTGTAGCAGCAGAGCCCGACAACAGGAGCGAGTTACGACCATGGTAGACGCGGGAGAGAGATGATATATTGTCAGCTCGTTGAAAGACTGGTCCGCCATCGCGTGGTCCATTCCATAGAGGTGTAGGTAAATGCAATACACCAGAGTGTGAAGAGTTCAAGCAGGGTTCCACCATCTGTTGACCGTGTTGCGGTATGAAGACAATCGTATCAAGCCGGCGACATGACAGCATCCGAGACTAGGCACTGGGAGGGCCGGCAGCTGGCAGAGTCACTCTGAAATAATTCGCAGCCATGCTGTCCAGCAATCACGCAGTCGGTGGTGTATTCAACCAGCGCCGCTTGTGGAACGCCCTGAGTAGTGTATGCCACCGTCCTGGAGGACTGTCTGCAGCCGATGGCATGAGAGACACACTCCACATTGGGCGCACCCGCCCTCCTTGACCGTAGGGAGTGAATATTTGAACCAATGTCTGTTCCAACTCCCATTATCTCATTCCTAATCCTGCCCTTCGAAACAGATCGCCCAAAATGTCTGGCTGTTGCGACGATGCTTGTGGCTCCAATTGCGTCCGTACACCGGTTGCTGGGGTTTGGACCGGACCATCAACGGTTGTGCCATCGAGATTGTGCGCTCGAACGCTCCAACTGGCATCCTCGGCTCTCTGCTGACCAAATAGTTGTTGAAGGCTGATCTGACGCCCCATCGGAACAGAGCCATGCTGGTTCTCCCGACTTTGCTCGGCCGGCTGCATGTAGCCATTGGTGGGCTGTGCCGTCGCTGAGGCCGCGGCGGCTTCGGCGGCTTGCCGGCTCACTGCTGCGTGCATGGCGAGAGTCTTCATTAATTCGGCATTTAAGGTCCTTGTTTGCTCCGTCGATGTGCCGGGCCCTTCGCTGAAGATGAAAACTCCATAGATCTTTTGCTCGTGACCGTCCTTGAAGCTGATGATCACGTATTCATCCGTGATCTCCACGCCAGCATTCTCTCCTTCTCTTAGCTCGGCCTCAAAGTTGTCGAGGCCCCGTCTGTTCAGCACGATGGCGATATATCGGTCTTCTTTGTAGGCGCCTGGCGTGAGTTGACAAATAAACAGCGTGCCTTCCACCCCGGTCTTGGACCATGTGGGCTCTGGAATGGGGGAGAATTCGTACACGACCGCATAGGGTGCAATGGAGAGAATCGAGGATATTTCGGGATTGTACCGCTTCAGCACGGACAAGTTGAGCTCCTCATTCGTGCGATTGGCCGGAGGCGGCTTGGTAGGGTAATCTGAGGAGTAGCCTTGATAATCCGACTCGTAGTCCGACACCGGCTGTAGTTGCGGCGCTTGAACCGCCGCCGGTTGCGTCTGCGATGTGCTTTGTGGAGGATAGCGAGGATAGTCTACGGATTGCTGTCGGCGCGAGGGACCTGACCGTCTCTGCGCCATGGAAGGCCGCGTCGGGAAGACGGCGGAACGCGCCAGGTGATGGAGAGAGATCTGGACCTACCTGAAGGCGCAAATCAGGCGATTCGGTCTGATACACTGTTTAGAGGACGTCTCTCTTCCCATCTGATCTGCCTCAGAACCCACCATGGGCATCGATGTTGACGTACAAGACATCTGTGTGTCCCAGGCTGTTGATTCGTCGCCGGGGACTGGGAGGCGCAGTCCGAAAAGGGCAAAGCGGATCCCCAGAATCATGCAGATCAACCTACGAACCCCCTAATTAACTCCTGTCAGTTTTTTGAGGCCATTCACATTGACATCTCCTGCCGCGCCCACCGCCCCTGTGTCCATCATCGAGGAAATTACTCCCTGCGGAATCAACGGTCATTTACGACCACAATAACAACAACCGCAGCCACCTCATCCGCGGCGGCCATTGTCCAGGCACGGAATACACGGCGTCTGCAAGATGTCCTCTCCATTGAATGCGGTATGCCCCGTCTCTGCCCAACCCCCATCATTCGCTCGTTCGAGGGCGGTGACCCTCGATGAGAATCAACAGGAGTGTGTCGACTGACCGCATGCGCTGTGCGCGATTGAAGATTCGGAGAAAGAAGAATGTCAAGAAAGGGATCCAATTCTGCTTGATGGTCTGCGGCGCCAGTGGAACAGGTATGGCCACGGAACCACGGCGGCCTCTGACGGAGCTGACCGGTGCAGGACGAACGACCTTTGTCAACACACTATGTGGCAAGAGGGTGCTTCAGCCCAAAGAAGCTGACGATGCCGCCAATGCCCATCTGGAAGAGGGGGTCAGAATTAAACCGGTCACCGTCGGTAAGGGATCCCACACCACGGGTATGGAGAAACGATGGCTAACATCTCGACCATAGAGCTGGAACTGGACGAGGAGGGCACCCGTGTTTCATTGACCATCGTGGACACGCCCGGCTTCGGGGACCAGATCGACAACGAGTCGGCTTTTGGCGAAATTGTCGGCTACCTCGAGAGACAGTACGATGACATCCTGGCAGAGGAATCGCGGATCAAGCGAAACCCCCGATTCCGGGATAACAGGGTGCACGCGCTTCTGTATTTCATCACCCCGACCGGCCACGGTCTGCGAGAACTCGACATCGAGCTGATGAAGCGACTCTCGCCGCGGGTCAATGTCATCCCCGTCATTGGCAAGGCCGACTCCCTCACGCCGGCCGAGCTGGCAGAGTCCAAGAAGCTGGTGATGGAGGACATTGAACACTACCGCATCCCCGTGTATAACTTTCCCTACGACATCGAAGAGGACGACGAAGACACGGTCGAGGAGAATGCCGAGCTGCGCGGTCTGATGCCGTTCGCCATCGTCGGATCCGAGGATATCATCGAGATCGGCGGCCGCAGAGTGCGCGCCCGACAATATCCATGGGGCGTGGTCGAGGTCGACAACCCCCGACACTCGGACTTCCTGGCCATCCGCAGCGCCCTCCTGCACTCGCATCTGGCCGATCTGAAGGAGATCACGCACGACTTCTTGTACGAGAACTATCGCACGGAGAAGCTCAGCAAGAGCGTCGATGGAGGTGTATCGTAAGTGACATGTTCACTCCGTCCCTGGACGGACCGGTGCTGACGCGTGATGAACAGGGCTCAAGATTCGTCCATCAACCCCGAAGACCTGGCCAACCAGTCGGTGCGCCTGAAGGAGGAGCAACTGCGGCGAGAGGAGGAGAAGCTCCGGGAGATCGAGGTCAAGGTGCAGCGTGAGATCAACGAGAAGAGACAGGAACTTCTCGCCCGTGAGAGTCAGCTCCGCGAGATTGAGGCCAGGATGCAGCGCGAACAGAGCCATGCCGATGAGATCAACGGCCACGGCGACGCATAGAGTGGGTCGGTCGTGTGCGGAGCTGGCATTGCTGGCATCAATCAGACCAGTCGACGAGGTAAGGTGGTCGTGTGCCGTCTGGGGCAAGACTGCTGTGAGGCGGTCTGGCACCGAACGTCCACGACGCCAGCCGGGGTGCGTGCCTGTGTGTAAGATGAGCGGTGCAAACTGGACGGGGTATTAGCAAATTCTAATCAGTGTTGCCTCCTGCTGGCAAGGGCAGTCTTCCAATTTGGTGAATAGTCTGGATTAGCGACAGGAAAGAGCGTGATGATCACAAGTTCTGCTCCGCTGGTTTCATTGTGGTGCCTCTATATCGAGCTGTGCAATGCCACCCCGTACGAAGGCCGCGAATCAGGACAGAACCCGCATCGCCGGTCCTGCGTGCCTGGCGTGCCGCCTGACCATGCACCTGTTACAGCATGATGTCGATCCTCAGGTTGCAGCGTGGGGTGCAGAAGCTTGCTGTTGCGGTGGTTCAAAAATCGCGCATCCTTGGCCACGGACAGTGGAATCGGAAGCTTTGTTCAGATGCTGGATGTGCCATCGAATTTGGGAATTTCTGTTGGATTCCATTCGAGTCCTAGTAATGGACGGAGGGCGCCGGGGAAAAGTTCTTGGATTGAAGACAGAGAGCATCTGAACTGCAACCGCAACCGCACCACTCCAGCACCCTACAGCACCACAGCACTGCTAACCCCAAAGAAACATCATTCTTTGACGCGTTCATTCCACCCCTCCATCCAGTCAGCTTGCTCCATATGAAAAGCTTGACCAGTCTTGTTTTAGGAGAGGGGTAGGACCTGGAGTGCATCGCAGTGGCGCAGTAGGCGGTCAGGAAGCGAGCGCTAGGCTGACTGGACGGCTGTTCCTGTTGTGACCTGAAGCATTGCCTGGCTCATGGCACAGGCACAGCCGACGGACATGAGTGTCATCATTGCCCGGTGCTGACATCGTTCAGACTGTTCATTTGCGGAGTGGATGCATCAACAACGGGATGAGAGACAAGGGCAAGCTGCCATATGGAGGCGCCCCGCGCCGACGCTCCGAGGGTATGATTATAGCCTCGTATTATTATCGGTTAGTATGTTGATGCAAAGCCTGTGTCCGAGGCGCGTGAAAAGGAAGCGCCGGCTCACCGGGCGGGTTCAAGGAGATAAAAGGCGCTGGGAGCAGGATCACAATGGAGTCGCGGCGAGTATACCAACCCACACTCAAAATCGCTATACCAGGATTATCATCCCACCTTTATTGTGCCCCAACATCCCACGCCCTGCCGCAGCGACCAGTGTCTACCGCCGCCCACTCTGGCACTCGCACCTTATCGTCCGGCAGGCTGGTGGTGCGAGGTTGTGGGCCCGCTTCTCGCGCTTCTTGCGCTCCTCAGACTCCAACCCCAAGCGCCAACTCCAAGCGAGCCCGAGTGGCTCTGCGAGAGCGTGTCCAAGTGATTCGCCCTGCCTCTGCCCGGCCTGGCTCGTGCCTGGTAATACGAAACCACGAGGGAGAGCGGAGGGTCGTGCGCAGGGTCCTGAGGTCACGAACTCGGCACGAGAAAGGACGAACAGGGACGGCGCCGTGTCAAGCGGGCCATCTTCGCGAAAAGCTTTGCCCCACTCAGCCGGTAGCAGTACCAGCAGGGCCGATATCCGTCCATTGCGTTCAAAAAACCCGCATGCCCATTCCATTTGTTGCCCGAGGCCATCCTCCCTCGACAATTCCTGTTTTCTCGCTCGATCTCTCGTACTGGCGCCCCTCGGGCAACGCTCACCTGGTATGAGCAGATCTCCGTTTACTTCCTCCTCCTCGGCCTCGTCGTGGTCGTCGGACTCCCCAGCCTCTCTTCCTCCATCATCTCTCCCACATTCCTCATGTCGGTAGCCACCAGCGAACCGCCGACCCCGATCCGGAGCGGCAGCGGGTTCAGCCTCCTGTCGAAGATCAAATCTCACAAGGACGCGAAGCCACGGCCGCAATCAGTCCGGTCCGGGAGTTATGGCGTCCACCACGACCAGGCTCCGCGCTCCTCCCTCTTTTCCCTGCCGGCGCAAGAAGGCGCGGGTGTCCGGGCACGACGGCTCAGCGCACACCCTCCCCACAGTGACTTTGTCATCGACACCTGCGAACTGGACGACGAGTTTGTGTCGGCGTCCAAGTTTGGTCGGCGCAAGGAAATCGGTAAAGGCGCCAGTGCGACGGTCAAGGTGATGGTGCGAAAGGGCGACAAGAAGAGCGAGACGGCCTGTCAGTACGCGGTCAAGGAGTTCCGGAAACGATCGGCGAGGGAGAGCGAGGACGAGTATGTGCGCAAGGTCAAGTCAGAGTACACCATCGCCAAGTCGCTGGACCACCCCAACATCGTGCACACGATCCAATTGTGTACGCAAGGCGACCGGTGGAACCATGTCATGGAGTACTGTCAGCAAGGGGAACTCTTCAGCCTGGTGGAAAGAAAATACCTCAAACCGGAGGACAAGTCTTGCATCTTCAAGCAGGTGCTCCGCGGGGTGAATTATCTCCATGAGCAGGGTATCGCTCACCGAGACATCAAACTCGAGAATCTCCTGATGACGGAGAACGGACACATCAAGATCACCGACTTTGGCGTTTCCGAGGTATTCTGCGGCGACCATCCCGGTCTGGCCTCGGCCTCTTCCTCCTCCACCCCGTCCTCCGATCGTGGTCCCAGTGAGCGGAGCGTGCAAAAGAGTCCTCGCAAGTCGGCCCCGGGTATCTGCGGTTCCAAACCGTACATCTCACCCGAGGTGCTGGCCAAGGACCAAGAGTACGATCCGACCAAGTTGGACGTGTGGAGCTGCGGCATCCTCTTCTTGACCTTGGTCCTCAACGGCAATCCCTGGCAGAGCGCAAGCAAAAGCGAAGTGAATTTTGCCATCTTCATCGAGGGCTGGGATGCCTTTCGAGAACGGTTCCCGGACACGGTGATTGACGAAAACACGCATCCGCAATGTGGACCGTTGTTCAGCTCGCATCTGTCGCATTCTCAGAGGAGGTGTATCCTCAAGATGTTGCACCCAGATCCCGATCGGAGGTGTACCATCAACGACGCCCTCCATGATCGCTGGGTCAAAGGGATCGAGTGTTGCTCTCCGGAGGGGGTCGGGGCCACGTTGGCCAACGGCATCGACGTGTCCAAGATCGGCTGTCACAAGGTCGCAGCGAAGATGCCGGTCCAGGCGAAGCACGACCACTTACCGCCTCCGGTCAAGAGGCTGCCGCAGCATCGCTTCAGCATGGGCGATGGCACGTCTCGGTATGACTGAGTGGGCGGCTTCCGCCAGGGCCGCCAGATCTTGTTCTTTTGACATTTCCCGTCGCTTTGGCGTTGGATTGAAAGTTTGTCGTGTAGACTCTTGCGTGACGAAGTGCTCGGAAGCGCCTCTATAGAGTCTGTGACGACCCTAGGCGTTGGCGTCTATGGGATCCATCTGCTGCGGAGGGGAATTAGCATCTTGGGAGGTAGCGTGCACTAGTCCGTTGAGGACTGCATAAAAGTTGCCTCTATTTGCATAAAACTGAATTCCATCACATACTACCACCGTCGCCATCAAACTTGCTGTCTTTACGTGTTGCTGTCAATTGATGACTGGAACCACACACTGTGCTCTCTCGGGCCGAAGTTTAGGCGCGGTCAGGTCCCGGCGCCTAGTTGCTCTGCGTGATGGCGCCTGGATATGTTATTGGGTGGGTGAGGTTGGTGTGCTTTGATCTTGTCTGCTTCTCCGCGCCGTCGGGTTGTGATTTGCGTATGCCGAGGCTTTTTCCCAACCGTCTACATATGAGAGGAGATGAACTGTTTGCAAGAGTCAGACTTGGGACGTCTTGATTCGAGGTGAGGCTTGACACGACACCACATCCATAGCGAATCTCTCCCGGCACCGAAAGGTTGTGGCAGGCTGCGTTAGTCTAGTAGCGAGTCACCACATCCGTCGATACAACTGGCAAGATCACGCTGATAACTGACCGTCCAGGAGTGTCGATATCCCTAGATTCATTCCCTGGTTGATCACTCCGTGGGTTACCACGACCACACACTCACCTCCCCTGTGGCTGCGAATCAACGGTTCAAACAGGAAACCTCGATACCAGCAGCGGACGTCTGCAACAGCATAAAAATGACCGACACAGATCAGGCCACGCCCCTGTCTTTGCTCGTTGCGGGCTTGGACCCGAGCAAAGCCGTTTCATCATCTCCACCATCTACGGACCCCAAACCGGGCCCATCGTCGACGGCACCGCCAGAACCGAAAGACTTTGCCGTGGCGTTCCCATCGAACTTGCCGGTGCCGCCATTTATCCACGTCCACGGCGTGCCCAACTTTCGTGACCTGGGCGGCTACGAGTGCCCAGCACTGCCAGATCCTGCGTCGTCCGTGGGGAAGAAGTTCATGGTCCGTCCAGGCCTGCTGTACCGGTGTGCGCATCCGACGCACCTGACGCCCCAGGGAGCCGAGGTCCTGACGACGCAGCTGGAGGTCAAGGATATCTACGATCTACGGGCAGAACCCGAGATCTTGCGGCTCGCGTCCAGTATCGCCTCGTCGTCTCGCGATGTCTACCCCCTCGCATCCGCCGAGACGGGATGCATTGACGTCGCCGGGGTCCGACGGAACTTCACACCTGTGTATCCGAACGAGGACTATGGGCCCGTGGCGCTGGCGAAGAAACTGGCCTGGTACACAGCGGCACAGGACGCCGTGCACCACACGCATGGCTACCGTTACAGCGATGGCTTCGTCCAGGCGTACCGAGACATCGCCATCCACGGGGCCAAGAGCTTCATCATCATCTTCCGACACATCCTGGAGCGACCGGACGAGCCGCTCGTGTTCCACTGCACGGCGGGCAAGGACCGGACGGGCGTGTTTGGCGCGCTGGTGCTGCGGCTGTGTGGCGTGGACGACGAAACCCTGTGCTGGGAATACGCCCTCACCGAGCCTGGGCTGGGTAGCTGGCGGGAAATGTTCATTGAGCGGATCAGTGCCGGCGGCATTGGGAGTGCAGGAGCCAAGGGCCATGACGAGAACAAGCCCATCCTCAACCGTGAAGAGGCCGCCAGGATCTGCGGCAGCCGTGCGGGCAACATGCGTGCCTTTCTGCACACCGTTGTGGACGGCGAGTTCGGTGGTGTCGAGGCCTACCTGCGCGATCTCTGCGGCTTCACCGATGCCGAGATCGAGCGGATCAAGAAGAACCTGGTCGTCGAGGTGCCCGAGGGAGTGGCGCCTGTGAAACCGGTGGGCATCCAAGGCTGGACACCCGACGACGGCGTGCTGGAGAATTAGAACAGAAACGGAGATGGCGGTCCAGGACGTGAGCTCGACACGGGCACACACGAGAAAAGCAGAAGGCTTAAAGTCTGGTCGATGGTTCTCTTGAATTCACCTTGACCACCTCCTGGATCCCTGAGTCAGAGCTGACTCTGACCACCACACCACCATCTTACACATCCTCGCGCCAGTCGGTACGAGTCGTAGAAAGAATTTCTAGAACAGGTAGCTGACGAATATGTGCTCCTTTGAGAGCGGCACCCGAATCTCTAGACCAGCATGCAAGCGACACCAAACGCAACGACTCGAACAAGAAGCGAAAAAACCCTGGTGAACAGAATGTTGGTGGAGCCCCTTTTGGCAGTGCATTGGCACGCACAATGAGAATGTAATGCAGTTGCAGCTGTAGGGTCTATTTGAATGCACGCGTCGAGGTATAGAATCACTCACCACTCAGTGTCCGTCCGGCCTCCTGTCGGTCAGCGGACTCCCTGTTGCCCTGGTCGGACTCGCACCCAAACTGCTCATGCCCCTCCTGTCCTTCTTGATCAAGTTGGCAAAGAACTGTGCCGCCGCCTCGTTGCTGTGCTTGCTGCTGCCCGGCAGGTGAGGTTCATTGACCTCGCCCGGACTCCCGCTGCCTCCGCCCACAGGCCCGGTGCCAGTGCCGATACCAGCACCGGTGATGCTAGAAGAGGTGGAAGAAACCGAGGGCGGCACGGTCCTCCTCGTCGGTGTGCCCAACCCGCTTCGCTCCTTCTCCCGCTCCCGCAATCGTCTCGTCGCCTCCTCGGCGTCGAAGTCGATCCCGTTGACGTTGATCTGGTATGGGCCAATGTGCTCGGCCATTCTGCCACCTTTGTCGGCTTCGTCTCCGCCGTCGACAGCCCCGGTGGCCGCAGTTGGTCCACCCCGGGAGGAAGACGTGCTGCCGGATGTGGGGTCTCTGCGCGACGATCGTTTGTCGGCTTTGTCGTCATCAGCCTTGAGGCTTTCGAGCACGCTATACTGCGACTGGAGGAATTCCTGGACCGAAGGCACGGTGACCCCGTCGTCGGTCGTGCAGGTGTTGAAAGACGGTCGGCCTTCCAGTGGATTGCGCAGCGCCGACTCGTACAGGTCGACGGCCGATTCGGGCCCATCTGCCTCCCCCCCGGTGTGGTCACCTTCTCGTTCCACCTGGGACGTGAGATCGAGCTCTTGCTCCGGCGGTGCTTGGATCTCCACCGACCATGCCCGGCTCAGCCCCTCCAGATCGAATCCGTCTTTGAGGACGCGGATCTTGCCCCACGAGTCCCAGTCAGGCGGAACCAGGATGCGATCTCTTTGCACGACGTTATGTTTGGCGACCTCCCTCTTCAGGAGAGACTGGATACTCAGACTGGAATGGATCAGCGTCCGGACGTGGTTCGGGTCGAAGCTCGCCGTGTAGACCAATGATGCCCCGTGCTTCAGGAGGACGCATCTCAACCATTGCATGAGGAAGTCAAATTGATCTTCTTGCCACCCAAAATCGCGCTCGAACGTTTCCATCTTCTCCGCCTGCACGCACACGACCGACAGCGGCACACCGAGGCCCTCGTCCCACTCTCCCGGACCAATTGTCACCACCGGAACCGGTTTCTGTTCTGCGGAGGCGCCTCCCGGTTGTGACGAAGGCGCATCAGGGCCGACTCGTTTCTCCTTCCACGCGGTCATGTTTTCCTCCATCTCAATCTTGACCGCCTCGTCCAGGGACAAGATCACTGACCGGAGTAACCTGATCCATTGCCGCAGTTGCCGGGCCCACTTGAACGGTTCCGACCAGTCCAGCAAAATCGTGATCAGCGTGTCTTTGACCGTTTTCGTAGTCAGCAAGGGCTTCAGCAATGGCGCCAGCGCCGCCGACGGATTCGCCAGCAGGTAAATATTGATTCGGGCCAAAGTATCTTCTTGGTCGGCGTCCAGTACGTCATGGTATGTGTATCCCAAAGCATATCGATTTGAGACAGGGACCACGTTCCCTTTTCTCCGATCGGGCCCATATCGAGTCCTGAGATTTTCTGGGTTCAGCTGTTCTAAGAATTCTCGTTGTTGCTCTGCTGTTCCACCGAGAACGATCAGCTGCTTCTCCGCCAGGTCTTTGCCCTTGGAGGCTTTGTTGAGCATCGGCACCCATATCGCTTGTTTTTGCCCATCTCTTGTCGTCGGCCGCCGGGCCTGTCGCGCTGTAGAGACATCGGAGGTCCTGCTGAATGCAGAAACCGGGGGAGCCGCGCTCAACATTCCGACTTATTCTGAAAGTCGCAATGGACTTTCTCGATCATGGACGGAGAGGGAAGGTGAGGTTCCTGGACAGAGATGTCGAATTGTGGCTCAAGGGGGAACGATAAAGGCGATAGAAGCAAAAGGTCAGAAATGTTTATAGATGTGTACTGTTCTGAGTCGCGCTTCAAGTGTTTCTCCGCAGCCAGATGCTGGAACTTGGCCCTTGCAGCGGCCCAGATTTAAGCATACTTTAGACACCGCGCCTAGATCGCGACCAGTCAAGTGACGACATTTCATTTTCTGATCTTAATTCCCGACACATCTTCTCCCTTGGAGCCGTGTCCCACGATGAATGCCATCCGTCAGACACAGTTATTGAACAAGCGAGAGCTTGAGAATGCCACACCGCCGTCTGCCTCATGGCACGCCGACTACCGCGACACCGCGTGGATCTATATTGGTGGGTTCCCACTCGACCTGTCCGAGGGGGATATTATAACCATCTTCTCACAATACGGCAACCCCACCCATCTCAACATGATCCGGGACAGGGAGACGGGAAAGAGCAAAGGATTCGCATTCTTGAAATATGAAGACCAGCGCAGTTGCGATCTCGCCGTGGACAACTTGGGCGGCGCCGACGTTTTGGGCCGGATGCTGAGAGTGGATCATACCCGGTACAAGAAAAAGGAAGGCGAAGAGGAGGACACCTACAGAATCGATCGGCTTGAGCAGGAGCAGGAGCAGGAGGCGCGGCGAGGTGCAAGGGCAAACGGGAAGAGAGCCAGTGATACGGAGCAATCCGAGGGGGAAGACGAGAAGAGGCGGCGTAAAAAGCGAAGGCCCCTGTTGAAGGAGGAAAAGGAACTGGAGGAAATGCTCGCCATCAAGCAGGATGGTGAGGAGGAGGATCCCATGCGCGACTATCTGATCAGACAGAAACGAGAGGACGTCGAGAGGGCCAGAGAAAAGGAAAGGCAGAGCAGCCATCGACATAAGCACAAACATCGACATCGACATCGAGACGAAGAGGATCTCAAGGACGAAGAAGAGAGGCGGCCATACCGACACAAAAGGGAGGACGAAGGGTATATCCGCAAGGATGACCAGAGGCGGACAGACCGACGACGGCAGGGGGAGGATGATGGGGCGCATAGCGACGACGATGAGAGATGGCAGCCCCGGCGGAGGACGCACGATTCCGAACGGCCACGGCGAGGCGAGAGTGTGGATGTGAAGGACGAGTACAGACGGAGACAGCGACACAGCCCCCGTGAGGAGGACGGCCGAGGACCGCGCCGCCGGCACCACCACGACGGCGGCGACGACTACGACGATCGCGATCATAGCAGGAAATCGTAAATCGTACCAATGGGGAGGAGCAGAATCCGCCGTCCAGAAGGCCGAGCGGGAATCAGCTTCGGACGATGAATGGCGACACAGAAGCCAGGGCGCCGACCTTTCTAGATCACCATGATTGATGAACGACAACATCATCCGATCAATTGCCGCTGGGCAGTAGGATCTATATACAAGTCGACAAGATGCCGTAAACAGCCCATGTGTCGGCAGGCCATTGTCCATCGCGATGAACATGAACTGCCCATCACTCCAGCAATTTACCGTATGACCTTTCCTTCTCCAAGTCCCTCAACCTCTTTGAGGAATTCGATTCCCATATCTCTCAGCTTAAATTTCTGGTAGGAAACATATGGCGTTAGCCATTGCAATAGAATGCCACTTAAGACCACCGTGAACAAGGAACGTACCTGAATCTTGCCGCTGGCCGTTTTTGGATATTCATCGACAAAAAACACCCACTTGGGGACAAGGTGATGGCTGAGGCGATCCCGGACCCAATCCCTGACCTCCTCAATGCTCACTTCTTCCTCATGGGTGTGCCGGCGGACGACGAACGCGGCGACAACCTCTCCATACTTGTCATCGGGCAAACCGACGACGCTGACCTCGGAGATCTTGGGATGCGCAAACAGGCAGTTCTCGATCTCGAGAGGGTGGATATTCTCTCCGCCCCGGATGATCAGGTCTTTGATTCGGCCGGTGATGCTGACGTAGCCTTCGGCGTCTATGGACGCTTCATCGCCCGTGTGCATCCAGACTTTGCCCTCCTCATCCGGGATCATGACCTCGTCTGTCTTGTCCGGCTGGCCCCAGTACTCTTTCATGACCAGGTATCCGTGAACGGCCAGCTCGCCACGCTCACCGACGTTCAAAATTTTGTGATGGTCATATGGGTCGACCACTTTGGCTTCGACGTGGGGAAGCAGGCGACCGACCGTGTTGATCCGCTTCTCGATCGGATCGTCAGTCGTTGTCATGGCCGAGACCGGCGATGTTTCAGTCATGCCATAGCAGATGGTCAATTCAGTCAGATTGAGGATTTTGTGCAGTTTCCGCATCAACTCTGCCGGCACAGAGGAACCGGCGGCAATGCCGGTCCGCAAATACTCGAAGCCTTCATAAGGGACGGCCCCGTCACTGATCAGTTCCAGTTCTGCCAAAAACATGGTGGGCACACCGTAGAGCGCGGTGGCCTTCTCTTCTTGAACGGCTTTCAGCGAAGCCAACGGATTGAATGCTTCGGCGGGAAAGAGGATTGCCGAGCCATGGGTCGCGGTAGCCATGTACCCTAAAATGCAGCCAAAACAATGAAAGAGAGGCGGTGGACAGCAGACAACGTCCTGGGACGTCAGGACCATGCGGTCGCCGATTTGCTGGCCGTTGTTCAAGATCGACCGGTGCGAGAGACACGCGGCCTTTGGCGTCGATGTCGTGCCAGAGGTGAACTGAATGTTGACAACGTCGTTGTTGGAGAGCGGCGACGTCGGTATGGGAGGTCGATGATCGGTATCTTGAGATATTGCGGACCACATTGTCGCAGCCCGCAGCGGTGTCAGGTCCACGCGCCCCGCCGAATTGTCGACAAGGACAATGTGTTTCAAGGAAGGAATCGCTTCGGACGCGAGGGTCGATGCCGCGAGATCTGGTACCAACGCCTCCAGGAGAGAGACGTTCGGGCGTGGCGGTTTGAAAGGGAGATTGGTCTCGGTGCCAATAATGAGATAGGACGCAGAGAGGTGGTTAAATCCTGATATAATCTGCGGCGCCGTGAACGCTGGGTTCAGCGGAACGAGTACAGCTCCTAGCTTGAACAAGGCATATGTGACGGTGGCAAACTCGAGGTTGTTTCCCAGAGACACACCCACGCGGTCGCCCTTCTTGACACCCAAGCTTTGCAACCCATGTGCGACGACATTGCTGTCCAAGTCGAGTTGTTCGTACGTCAGCCGCTTCTGTTGGTGTCTTGAGATGACGGCCGGGCGGTCGCCGTGAGCGGAGACAATGCGAGCAAAGTTCTCTCCGACCGTCTCTTCCAGCAAAGGAGGTTCAAAAGCTCCTCTGGTGCGCGCCTGTGTCAAAAGGCCACGCCGCAGAGGAGTTTGGCATAACCGCCATATCGACCGAGACCCAATCAATAATCCCCGCATGGCACAGGCATCCTACTCACTATGGCGTAGACTCTAAGGGAACGTCATAAAATCATTGTAGAAGAGATCTCCCACTGCGATGATCCGTCAAATCACGGGAACCTCGGTCCAGTGTATAACGACCTTGGCCACGGTGGTGCGGAACAAGCGGGCCAAAAGACAGACGGTTAAGGGAGGACAGTGGCGGGGAATGTGAATTTTGTGGGGAAAGCAGATCAGGCCCCGCATGAACGGTAGATCCCATTTATGGTGCCTAAAGTGTTACTGCCAATCACCTCGAACCCCGCATACCAAAAGCATAACCTTGCAATAACCCTCTTGCGTATTACACAGTCTGTCTTTCTGGCATAATCGGCCTGATCCAGCACTCGGGGACTCTCTGAAATAGCCTTCCCCTCCTCTTCACTGGTTTTGACAGCGACGAACACGATGCTGTTACAACGTACAACGCTGAGCGAATCCATGACCGTCACCGCCAATAAAGACGGCGAATCCAGGTTCCTCCGCGACGGTGAGCGGCCACTTACCTGCATGTTTTATTTCTTCGCTTCACAAATGAAGCGGAATATCCAGCCCCCCGATCCAGACCTGGTGCAGAGGAGGATGGCCGATGGACCGACCCATCGCATGGATACGCTCCTCGCCCGGATTGGCCTGTATGCCGCACACTCACCCTTAATCACCTCGTTCGAAACGTATCCTGTCGACATCCCTGATGCCCCTGGCTTTTCTGCAAAGAACCCGAAACCGCCGCGAGAAGTGGTGCACGACACCATGTTGCTGATGAAGTTTCGCGACAAGCGAGCCAGGGAAGAGTGGATAGCGACCAAGGAATGGCAGGAGTTTATGCAAAAGACCGAGGCTGAGAAGGTTTTTCGAAGGATGCCCCATGTGAGATGTGCCAGCAGCGTCAGAGGCCTCATGGATCCCATCGACATCTTGACCGCCTGATGTCGGCGTGACCAGGAACAACATCGATGCTGTCTGTCGATGGATAGTGGGCGTCGTGTGGATGACATAGTGCAGAGAATGACGGCCCTCCTCGCCGCAGTCGATCGCCCGGTCAGAACTTGCGAGTGTTATGGGATGGCGTTCGAGGAATGACTCCTGAGTCGGTCGACCGCCTCTTTAGGCCGGCCCCTCCTGACGCAAGCCTACTGGGATGGAAACGTGTAATCGAGCCCACCCCACATGGTGTCGACAAACACCATTGATCGTTCTCTGACAGACTTAAAAGTCCTGGATGCCAGTTTCGCCCTCAAGCTCTTTGCTCTTGCTCCTCGGTAAGCCCTCCTCACCCATGACAAACTCGGGCTCCTGTCCATCAAAGTATTTGTCTTCGGCGTCTTGTTCTTCGATCGCTCGGTCATCGTACTCTTCGTTGTCATCCACGGTCGTGTAGTCAAAGTCATCATCTCCGCCTCTGATGAACCTCTGTTCCATTTCGAACCGCCACCGCGTCAGGCCTTCCTCCTTACTGGTTGGAATCTCGTCTTTTTCTTCGGCCAATATCTCACCATGCGGACCCCTTCGATAGGTGAACATGCTGTGTGGATCAGGATGTCTCAGCGCGTCGAGCTTGGCTTCACTTCTGTAGAGGTCGGCTTCCAGGATGCCACTGTACCCCTTCTCTCGTCCTTCTGCTTCGCGCTCGGCCGGGGTCTGAAATCGCCGAATGAGGCGGTCGTAGAGCAAAGGGTCTGGATGTCCGTCAATACCTACATGTTAGTGTTTCGGTCCTTTCAGCAGCACACCTGCCAGCTCAAGCTGAGGCCCAAAGTACCCCGGGTGCAGGTCCAGATATCGCTTACGCCGGTTCTTCACCCTGATGCGGTCGACGACTGGAGATGTTTGCGGTGCTGTGCTCCTCAATGGCAAGACAATGCCAGTTCCTTCTGAAAAACGGGGCATATCGACAGGAGTGTCCTTGGGCTGCCTTCAGACCGCATTCTGGAACTGGAGCTGATACGGCTGCCAGCCTTCAATGGCCGAGTACCATGTAAGTCTGGGCGGTCTCGGCACCGAGCCAAGCGATCACCAGAAGCCCCTTCTGGCCGCAGCGACAACAGGAGTTTGGTTGTATTGAAAATCATCGCCGGGCCCTATAGGTCTATATTACTGTAATTACCTCGGAAATCAACATTGTCCGATCTTCTCTTCGTCTGCTTTACGCCAATGACACCGGCATCGACTCGGGTTACTGTTCATTGCTAGGGGATATGACGACGAGAAGCTCATTGCTCGGCGCTTGCTTGAGCCAGCGATTCAGCCCAGTATCGAACTTGATGCTAAGGCCAAGGTGTGATATCGGTGGTCTCCTGACAGATTACCATTTATAGTTGATTGGAGCATTCTTACATTTAAAGGCTGGTGTATTTCGCGAGGCAGAAAGGAGTGAGGGGGGTCTTTCGTATCATTTCACCCGTGACTCTGCCATCCTACTAGAACGTCGACCAGGCCGTTTCTTGGATGACGAGGTTGCTGTAATCGTTGGTCCGCCGCCTTTTTTTGTAGCTCGTACTCCACGTCAAAGTGCCACTGGTCAAGTACTTTATTGGTCCAGTAATTAAAATTTATCCTTCCGGTTGTGATTTTGAACAAAACATGTGCTTGATAAGCTCTTGCACAATCCTCGTCACCTCATAATCCAGGACCCGTCCAGGCCAGAATCCAACAGCCGATGCAGACTTCGTGACAGACAAGAGAACTCACAATCGCTTGCCACGCTCAATCCAGCTCTTCCTGCAACTCTACCTCATCTCCACGCTCGGAAAGAATCGGGGTCCTCCATAACCGTAGGCAAGAATGGCTTGCACGTCAATGTTGGCGTCAGGACAAGGAGCCCAGAGCTTGATGAGGATATAGCGACCGGCGCTGTTCAGTCATCAGCAAGGCAGAACGAAAGAAAGTCTCCCATGGAAGACGAGACGGAACTTACACTGGAGGATCAAATTTGACCCCTATGCTTGACTTGTGTCTTTGAATAAAGAAGCGAGCATGGGGCACGAGCGTCTCGGCGCTTCGAGGCGAATGAGACGCCAAATCTTCCCGACTTGATTTCAGACGAGCGGATCCGTCGAGACTCGGTGATAGAGCAGTGTTTTCGTCGGGAAATGCTGTTCGGTCGTGTGATGATCCCATCGCAGGAGCAGATGCTCTGATTTCAATCCGGCTCGGAGTGGACCGACGATTGTACGGGCCGTCATCATGAAGCTCGCTCTGTTGACTGCGACGTCGGTTGTAATATTCGGGGAGACTGTCCCGAACCGGCTGTGCACGCATGAGGTCTAACATGCGACCCCCGTGAGACAACACGTCATCCATCGGAAGGGGTTGCTGTTGTCCAAAGCGTCGAGCGCTGCGGCGGCTCGGGGGGTCTGCATCATCCTCCGACTCACTCGAGGTCGATGACAAGCCATCATGACGATCGCTGCCGCCGTACGCTGGGCGATACCGGTCTATATACGAGCGCAGAGAGTACTCATCATCATACCAGGGCCGCGGTGAGGGAGGGACGCCGCCGCCGCCGCCGCCCCCATCTGGCGCCTCTTCTTCGTCCGAAGGATCTGCGACAGACACTTGGAAGCCTGGAACAAGGGAAGTATCAAGAGCAGGGCGATCGTCGTCTGCGGCGTCGTACCCGGGCCAAAACGAGCGTGGATCTCTGAGATATCGGGATCGATCAACCGAACGAAGAGGAGACCGTGTCGGGTGCATATACTCGTGCGATGGTCGATAGCTGTCGTATCGATGGCGATGATGGCGGTGCGGTTTGGGCGGGGAATACCGAATTTCATACTGCGACGTCCGTCCCAGCAAGTTCTCGTCGTCCATCGAGACGAAGATCATTCCTTCTTGGATGGGTGCATCATAGCCCGAACGAGGAGCCTTGACGACGATTTTGGTCAATGTAAAGGGCATGCCGCCCACGTGTTTGAACAGCATGTTGCACCGATTGCTTTTGGTGCAGTACACACTGCAATCGTCCTGAAGCACATTTTGCGGCCACGAATTGAGCGTCATGTGCGGAGCCTGGGGATCGGTATATTCGCCACCGTCGCAACTCACAATCTCGAGGCGAAGATGGCCGGGCACGACCTGTCCGTTGTAGCCGTAGCGGAACGTTTTCGAGTCGTCTTCGTACGTGCCATCGTCCAGCTTCCGGCGCTTCACCCGCAGCCGCTCTCCCCGATGCACATGACCGTCACCGACGGAGGGAGAGGGTGCGGTGGTGGAGGGAGACAAATGTCCGCCGGTACTCCCGTAACTGTCATTCGACATGGTCCTTCCACCTTGACCCAGTCGTTCCCGTTGGTACCTCTGCAATCGCTCACTGGGCCGAAACGCCCGGCGTCGTGTTCTGACCAGAGTCGAAGGGCTGCCACTGCTGGCCGGCGGGCTTTCTGATACCGCCGGGAAATCTTGATCCGGATCTGGCAGATGGCTTTCTTCGAGATCTCGTCGTCGACGTTCTCGGGCAGCCGCCCTGTCGGCCGACATTTCATCCATTTCACGATCAAACGCCTCCCACGCTCTCCGCTGCTCGGCGCCTAGATGGCGCTCCGAATTCAGGAGATTGCGAAGATTCTGCAGTCGAGCTGGGATGTCTGACGCACCAGGGGATCCGCTGGCAGGCTGGTCGGAGCCATCAGCCTGTAAGCTCATCATCAGCACCACTCGACACGGGCAGACACGAGGCGGGGTCGACTGTCGGACGGCATACCATGGTGGACGACGAAATCGCCGCGGAGCAGCACTGTGACGATAGCACATCCACCGACCTGCCGGCAACTACATGCAGACCGCAGACACCTAGACTGCCCACAGACGGTAGCAAGTCCAGATATTTCAATGGTCGAGTGATGGCGAAGGAGTGATGAAGACCTGGAAGAACGATGACGGTCGGACCCGTTGGGCAAAGACTGCCTGCCCCACGTTTGGTGGTATTGAGAGCGGCCCGACGTGCATATGCAGGCGGCGAACCCCCAGGCGAGAATACTCCTCACTAGACCCTGCGCCTGGAACCCGAAAGTCATCACCACCACCTCCTGTTGATCGCTCCATACAGAACCTTCCCTGGGATGTCATTCTGAGCCGACGACCAGAACGTATCATTAGCGCATGTCCCTCTCGAACCGCTGTCACCAGCGGGCAAGTCCTCAGAGTGCACGAGATGGATGAACAAACGACGGCTGATGGAACGGCTGCCTCCTCCATCGACTCTACAAACGCCAATGGCTTTTCACCCACGTCTCTCGACCCGACCGCCGGTGTCAACGGTTTCTCCCAGATGATCGACCCCACTTTCGCCATGTCGATGCCGATGGACCTCACGCAACAGGCCCTGCTCGGCGGTCCTGATTCACACAGCATCTCGGCCGACGAAATAGCGCTGTATGATCGGCAAATCAGGCTCTGGGGGGTGCAAGCACAGGAAAAGATACGGCAGGCAAATGTGTTACTGATTGGAATGAGAGCGTTGGGAAATGAAATCGCAAAGAACCTGGTCCTGGCTGGAGTGGGCACGTTGACCATCCTGGACCCGGAAGTCGTGACGGAAGACGACCTGGGCAGTCAATTCTTCATCAGCGAGGCCAGCATCGGTCAGAACAGAGCGGAGGCGGCGCAACCAGAGGCCCAAAAGCTCAATCCCAGAGTCCGCTTGTTCTCCGACGCCCACCCGATTTTCTCCAAGTTGCCGGAATATTTCCAACCGTTTGATATCACCATCGCAACCGGCCTGCCACTCGACCTCTTGTCCAGCATCAACATGTCCTGCCGAATGTACGGTCGCAAATTCTACGCCGCGGACGTGCATGGACTGTATGGCTACATCTTTGCCGACCTGGTCATCCATGATTTCGTGGTGGAAAGAGAACGAGGCAACCGTGTCAGCAAGCCTGGAGATGTCGAGACTCCGACCAGGAGCGTCATCTCTGTGTCGACCAAGACGGACGACAACAAAGTCATGGAGATCGTGACCAAACAGGAGATCTATTCGCCGCTTCTCCTGGCCAACTCGTCACCTCTCCCGGCTGACGCCAGCAAGAGTCGCCGAACACGGCTCCGGGTGACCCCTCTTCTTTCTTGTCTGCGGGCCCTGTTTGACTTTCAGCGCGAGACCGGCGGCCGGCTGCCGGGCCACAATCGACCCGATCTCGAATTGTTCACCAGACTGGCGAACGAGAAACATCTGGAACTGCAGCTCCCGATAGAGACCCTTCGCGCCGATTTTCTTCGCAGCTTTCTCCAAAATCTCGGTTCTGAGATCAGCCCCGCGGCCGCGTTTCTGGGGGGGCATCTGGCCCAGGACGTGATCAACGTGCTCGGCCAGAGAGAGCAACCGCTCCAGAATTTTCTGCTCTTTGACGGTGAAGAGTTCGTCGGGCCGGTCTACAGCCTGCATCCGATCTTTGACGACGGCTTCACGACGATCAACACCAATGGGATGCCAGGCGCGCCCGTCGTGGACGGTTCTATGGCGACGGCGGCGGCTTGAATATCAGCGTGACCGCCGAGGAGCAGTCGCGAGATGTTGTAATCAATTGAGATGGAAAGGCATTGGAACCTTGGGACCTGGGAGCAAGGCTTGGCGGTTGGCATGATTGGCGGGCACAGATGATTCCGCACTTCCAGACAAAGGCTGTACGATTATAGACTAGAAGATACAAGGGATGAAGAGATGAAATTCTGTCGGCGATCCCCACGCTCTTGTTCGATGCGAGATGACTGACACGACCCTCACGTTATTGGGAGTGCGGCTTCATGACCTCGTTTCCGACTACTTTAGCAGATCTGCACCGTGATGACGTGCGGGATGCGAATTCCCTGTATGCCAACATCAAGGCACTCAGAAAGTCGGCCCTGTCGATTCCCAACCGTCTACGATCAATTTTGCAAGACGCCGAGTTTGTCCAACAGGTCTCTCGGTCTTATGGCCTGCCACTCGTCGCCAATGAGCGTTGTGGGAGCTGGTACATTCACCCAGCCGACAAGGTTGGCAGTGCCTATTTCAAGAGCACAGATGGGCATCACGGCCAATGGGATTTCTCTCTCCGCCGGCTGAATCTGCAACTGCTACCCATCCTGAACCAGTACGGCGGTGCCGTCGTGGTGGACTCGACGCGGCGCGGAAAGAGCTTGCCTGATGCGTTCAGTAAGACGGTGCCGATATGGGTGGCGGTCATCCATCGGGCCTTATTTCCCAACATGCCCTGGACACACGTTTTGCAAAGACCTCCGCCGCCCGCCCAGCTCGGCGAGTCGGAAATCTCCCAGATCGACGCGCGACTCGATGAATTCGTCCAAGCTTTTACCCGCCTCGAGTTGGACCTCGAGAAATTGAGGGTGCAGCTGCAGAAGCCCATCCAGATATCATGGGCCATCAACGGATACTTCGACGCTGCAGGTCGCCTCAAAAATGGCATCCCGGACTCATCTCCCCTCGAGGAGGATCATTCTCGCTCTTGCCACCAGCTCGTCCTCTGCTCAGCCTCTCGCCGTGTCCGTGGCGCCGAGATATCCGAAGGCGGCTATATCCAAGGAGCTGGCGACGACAGCGAAGGATGGTCGCGGGGTCTGACCCCCGGAGTCTTTTGGAAATACCAGGATGAGCTGTTACAGGCACCTGAAGACCGTCTCCCAACTCTCATCCCACGGCTCAGCCAGCAAGAAGATCAGGATGACACCGGAGGACGGGAGACGGTGAAGCTCGCACATGCCACGAACATTCAGATCGGGACCGGTCCACGATCCACATCTGGTCTCTTTGACTTGGTCATCAATTGCCACGGAGAAGACATGGACGGTTCGCCGACGACCATGAATCTGGGCTGCAGAGGAGGGAAATTGGGAAGTAAAGACTTGCGTGGCAAATTACACCAGGTGAAGGATCGCGTGGAGCGGGTTCTTCGAGGCAATCCCAACGGCCGGATCCTGATCACCTGCAGCTCCGGCAAAGATCTCAGCGTCGGCGTGGTGGTGATGATCCTCTGTGTATTCTATGACGATGATGCTGGTGCGACCTCTTTATCCTCTCTCTCTACCTTCTCGCTGAATCAGAAGACAGGCTCCCTACGGCCCGTCACTGACGTGGTGGATGTCGACAAGCATCTGGTCAAGCAGCGGCTGGCCTGGATTACGTCCTCCAAACCGGACGCCAATCCCTCGAGAGCGACGTTACAAGCGGTCAATTCATATTTGATCCAGCGCCCAGATTGAGGGGATGAGGAGGTCTATCCATCACACCCCACCAGCTTCAAACAAAATCTCTCACGAATTTGTCACCGCCTGCACAATCGCCCCGGCCGATCCCTGGTCTAAATCGTCCAATGTCTTGATGTCCTCATCCTTGATCTCAAACCCGTACACGTCGGCGTTCTGCTTTATCCGCTCCGGATCATCGCTTTTGGGCAGGGGCACCCAGTTCTTCTGTAGGCCGTACCGGATCAAAATCTGCGCCGTCGTCTTGTTGTACTTTTTCGCCATCGACACCAGCGTCGGGTCGTTGGCTTTATAGTTGCGCACCAGGGGCGAGTAGGCTTCGACCACGATCCCCTTTTGCTGGCAGTAGGCGTCGATGACTCTTTGTTGGCACCAAGGATGCAGCTGGCGTCTGGATTAGTGTCCACCTCGATATTCTGTCCACGAGACGCACCTCAATCTGATTGACATGCGGCGGCCACACTTTGGCATACCCTTTCATCTCCTCAATATGGCCCGTGCCAAAATTACTCACACCGATGCTCTTGGCCCGGCCCTCCTCATACAGCCTCTCAAGAGCGAGCCACATTTCTTTGCGCGCCTTGCTGCCCGCGTTCGGGCTGTGGATCAGGAACAAGTCCACGTATCCCTCCTCCCGCGGGTCGATCTTCCTCACGCTGGCCAAACACTTTGCATACGACTTGTCCACGCTCCCCCCGGCACTGAGGATCTTGGTCGTGATGAAGACGTCGGCACGCGACAGGCCCGACTGCCGCACCGCCTCGCCCACCTCCTCCTCGTTACCGTAGAACTGTGCGGTGTCGATGTGCCGGTAGCCTTCCTTCAGCGCGGTCAAGCATGACGTGACGCACTGCCATGTCGACGATTGGTAGACGCCGAAGCCCAGGCGGGGAATGCGCACTTGGCTGTTGGGGAGTGGCACTGTATCCGTGAGGGAGAACTTGGTATCCGGCATTTTGAGAGTTACCGAATCTTTCAGTCTCGAGATTTGGATAGATCCGCAGCCCAATGGATCGAACCTCTTGTTCACTCTGCTCCCAGTTCCAGCACAGGAAACCCTGGTGGATACGAAGGGTAACCTCCAACAGCGACCGTCGACTTGATTCTGTCGGTATTCTTCTTTCCTTGCAGCCAAATGGTGAATGACTTACTGTTCAATCAGTTGAAGCTTGGGCAAGGGGGACATGAATGGTATAATTTATTGCTATCGCAAATCATGCCGATGATGCAATCCCTGCCACACTAACTTGAACACGTTAGCCCCAGCTTATATGGTACTGTCTAACTGGACACCCTACAACTTGAATCGCTTGCTCACAAGGTGCGTGCTCTATCCTTGCTGTTCTGTCAAAGTCGCCCAGAAGTACAGTCCAAGGAGATGGGTTGTGCTCCGAGCTGTCCGCACCTACAGTGGAACAGTTCCACCTCTTCATTACCATCCTGGGTTGAGAATGGTATGAAAGTTCTTCCTACAATATGTCTGCTTCCTAGAGAGTACTCTTGGCTGACATCTGCCTATCTTTCAACGGTGGGTCACCGAGGTCTGTCCTGGAGCTGCAGCACTGTGTAGAGTGCCGGGCAATCGTGTGGTTTGTCTATTATGGAGGCGGCAATCTTTCCGCTATCTGATCTATCTCAGGGCTTCCGACACTAACTGTCCTTGGTAGTAGTTGTCTCTGCATCAAGGTTACGTTATTTCTTACTTCAGCTAGCCATGTATTCGTCTCGTATTGGCTCGCGTAGCAGACTTGCTCGATCGTTTCTTCAAGATTTTCGTTTGCGCCGCAATCAGCGACCAGACTGCGCTGGCGCACTCGTAAACTCTGCCGACGGCCCCAGCAGTACATAGCCTGGGCCACCCGGCTGATCTTGGGTGCCCTACACTTGACATGATTACTCTTCCAGCTCTCGCACCCGAATATGGGGTCGAAGGAACCAGATCAATCCAATTACTCGGGCAGCCTGCTCTGGGTGAATCATGACGCCAAGCACATGAAAGCCTTGCCCCACAGGCATCAGGTCTTTACCCACATCCAGCAGCGTTATCGACCCTGGCGACGGCAGGAGTCGGTGGTCAAGCTCAGGAAGAGCGCGAAGATCCCTCCACTAATACATCAAGAGACTTCTACCGACGAGCCAAGCGGTGGAACGGTGTTGCCAGTATCCACCCATCCAACCCGCAATTCTCCCTCATCTGATCGGTTGGCAGGCACCGCGACCGTTGGACACATGCCATGGCAATCAAAGGAAACCGCCGGAGGAGGAACAGTTGCAGTCTCAGTCACGGCATCTTCCGTCTTGTCAACGGAGTGGGGTCGGGGGAAGGACGGTCAACGGTTCCCGTTCTTTATCGGCCATCGTCTATTTCAGGGGCAACTCGGATCCGTTTGACACATACACCATCAAGATCTGTCCTCGAGTGAATGCGATTCTCAAATTCTACCGTGACGATGCCATACCTTCGCAGTACCATACGGGACCGGATGGATGGAAAACGACAAAGGCGGCCATCATTGATTGGCAGGATGCCATTCGATCTCTGAACGACAAAGGCGGAGCGCTGGGATTCCTGGCGCGGTGGGCACAAGTCGCGTCGAATGTATCAGGCAGTTCGGATCTCGGGTTGCAGGCGTTGCGCTATCGGTCTCAAAGCACCACGATCCTGCGAGAGAAACTCAAGGACGAAGGCGGATCGATCTCCAAGTCGACCTATTGGCATATCCATACTCTGTATACGGCAGAAACTCTGGCGGGTAATGTTCAGGGTGCCTGGCTGCATGCCCTCCTGTTGCGTCGAGTGTTGGAACAGCAAAGCCAGGCGGGCAACATGGATCTGACGTACCTGCGCTATTTCCTGTACAATGAAAGCCAGGCTTGCTGCATGTTCATGACGCGCCCGGTCCTCGATTACGAAATGTGGGTGCCCGAGATGTTCAAGGCGTCCTGGCACCAAGCCGCTGACGAACTGCCATACCTGGACACGGTCCGCTCGAGAAAGCTGGATCCGGCGATCGACAGCTCCTTTCTGAGAAAGATCTTTGTTCTGCAACGGGAGGATCTGGCGGTCTGGCGAGAAGCCTCACATCGATCTGAAGGACTCTCGCCCATTCTATTCACGTGGTTCGCGTCGAGGCATTCCATGCACCAGGTCAGATTGGTCACATATGCCTTGGACTCGATGGACGCCGCCCGACGGGCCACCGCGGCCGGCCGGTCAGAGTTTCTGTACAAGGAAGCCTATCTGGCCCTGGCCGTGATCTACTGGACTCGTCTGATTGCCGGCAACGATTGCATTCGCGGGGTCGAAATTTTTGACACCAAGAAGCCGATTCTGAATCTGATGGGCTGCTTACTTGATCGACACCGAGTCGAGTTTGAGCTCAGTGGATCTTCCAAATACGCCAATGCCCGTCTGTGGGCTCTCTATCTCGGTGCGCAAGCCGAACATCATCACCAGCATTCTGGCACTCGCGATACCGACCCCGCCAAAGGCTGGTTCAGCACGCAGTTCTCCCTCCAGGCCATACGCATGGGTTTGTCCCGTTGGGAGTCGGTTCGCGACGTCCTGGACGGATTTCTGGACGGCGACCTGGTCGAACCTCACGGCGCCCAATTTGTGCCACGTCTGATTCGGCCGTGAAGATTCCACGGGCATTTGTTTAGAGGACGTTCCATCACACACCTCGCGCTGGCAACATCGTTGATCCCTTTTTCTCGTGCATCGTGAAAGGTGGGGGCTTGTAGCAAGAGGGAGAGATTGTGTCTAGGGGGACTGGTAAGCCTGTGCGGAAAGAGAATGGCAGTCGTACTGAATATCGGCAGGAGCACAAGAACCAACAGATGCAGAGGCAGTATCAGTGAGACTGGTGAGGTCCATCTTGGTGTGCGCCGTGCTTAGCCCATGATTATCATGCCCATAATGATGTCTGTCCATCGTCGTATTCATATTCGTGTCATTGTCTGAGGTCCTCACCTGGCTCTGCATGACCCAAAGTCCGGAAGTGAATGTGTAATTACCAACTCGTCAGACTCATCCAGTGCCAAACACTCCGCTCCGATTACGAACCCAACAAAGGAGACACACACCCGTCACAGACGGCATATTTCCTAGGAGCCGGCAGCGCCGACACCACTTCTCCGGACCGTTCCTCTCAGGCTCATGTTCAGGCTCACATCCCTGGGCAAATGTCGGATGCCACTGACATGCCGACTACTGTGACTTAACGTCGAGACGTCATGTTTTCCTGCAAAAGATTCGATTAGCAGGACGTTCGGGGTCGCCAGCTCACACGTACCATCACAACAAGCTCTGACATTCTCCAACCCGCTCCCCAGACCCTGCTGTTCTTGTTTCAGCATCTCCTTTCTGAGTTCTTCGGCCGAATCTCGGTGGCCCTCGCTCACGACGCTCGCATCGTAAATACTCCCTCCCTCACTTCTCGCCCCACTCGGTGGGCGGGCATGGGTATTCCGTCCCGCGACGGACCCAAGCATGCGAGAAAACCGACTCATGCTCCCGGCTCTGAGAGGACGACGGTCTTTGTCCGTTTCTCGAGGCTGCTCGGCACGACTTCGTCTCACGGTCGAAGGGGCCGCTGGACGGCCGGCCACCGTGTCCTGAGGAGGCACCCGTGTTGCGGTACTGTTCGCGGATTGCCTGTTCGTGGCCGTTCCGCGGTTCGTCCCTTGGGTCGTCCGTGAATTGTAACTCGACATGCTGATCCGACGATCCGTCGGGACGAGCCGGGCGCCGTAGCCCGAACCGTTCACGTTGAACTCCCCGACGTCCTCGTGCGTCATCTCGTGGCCGTCGGGGACGTAACCGCCCGCGGGATGGCCGTCTTCGCCTCGAAGCAGGAGGTAACTGAGGGCATTGAACCAGGTCTCATGCCTCTGACCGGTGCTGGCCGTGAAACGGACTCTTCGTCCCGGCGTGATCACCTCGAGGCTCTTTCGGTGCAAGCCAGGAGGCAGGGGATTGTTGTCTTTCAACACCCTCACGCTCTCAATGGCGACGCTTTTGGCCCTCAGCTCGTGGCTGCCGGCGGTCTGAGGATCCTGATCAGACCAGTACAACGTCTTGGTATACGGGTGGACCCAGAAATAACGTCGATGGCGCGTGTCGGACATTTCGGCACGACCCGGTTTGCGCGTATACTTCCACAAGAACTCCCCAATCATCGTCTGTGTGATGGCCTGGATCATTCTCGGGTCGGTTCCGGTCGTCGACGACGTCTCCAATCCTTGAGCACCCGATTGAATATTGAACCGTTCATCGAGCTCCGAGGCAAAGGATGACACGGACGAGCGGTGTGAAAGTTGAGGAGTGACGGTGCCGCGCTGGTAGCGACTGGCGACCGCCGCCCGTTGTGCGGCGCTGTCCCGAGCAGATGACCGGATTGAAGATTCCACCGGGGTGCGTGGGCGGCGCATGGCGGACGCCGGCAGAGCTGGCGGGCCCATAATGGTCGCGACATGGCTGGAATTGCTGAATTCTCTCGTGGGAGCCATGACGACACGGCCTCCCGCTTTGGCGATGGTGGTCATGTGGCCCGACGGCAAAGGTGGATGCTGCCCGGCCAGGTTCGACGGACGTTGACTGGACGCACTCGCGGGACGCTTCATGGGCGAGGGTGCCAGGGTTGCAGGAGGTGCTTCGGGACCTGGGGCAGCATCTTGCGATCCGCTCCCACTGGGTGCATGATCAGCGTCAGTCAGAGTCGTCCGACTTCGCGCGCTGGTCGGCTCAACGGCGGGGACGGGAAGAACAGGTACGGAAAGGCCGGCCTTTGGTTTGAGAGCCTGATCAATTTGGTCGGCGGTCAAGAGAGTTTGGGAGGCCTGATCGTTGCTGGAATAGTTGACGGGAACAGCATTTTCCAAATCCGTTTCTGCTTTGGACAGCACAGCTCGTCGTGACGTCGCATTGCCGGACACATCTTTCAGCGGGAGATCTTTCTGGTCCGGCTCTTCTTGGCGACGCCGTCCTTCAGCTTCGCTCGTCTCGTCCTCTGCGATCACGGGAGTTGACGCATCTTGAGAAGTGGAGAGGCCGACGACCGCGGCGGCGGCAGATGCAAACAAACCGGTTGTTGCGGCAGCCGCCGCGACGGTCACGTTTTCCGCTGTTTGAGGTCGACTTGGTCCCGATCCCGTGTCCTTCGTGGCCCAGGGGGTTTCGGACACCGGTTTCGGCCGTGTTTCTTGGGCCTGAATCGGTGAAAATGCCAGTGCCGCTGGTGTCCAGACCGATCGTTCAGGAGACACCGGTGTCGTATCTTGGGCCAGAAGAGCCGAGTAGTCGAGATGTCGTTGTGGCGTCTGCACAGCGCTGGCGGAAGGAACACCCTCGGACCCGGCTTCCGAGTCTGGCGCTTCATCCCAGATCATTTTGGGAGGAGTAATGAAAGCGAGAGTGTGTCTCGTCGGGCTTGTCTCATCAATGCTTTTCTGCGGCGTGTACTGGGTACCATTATCAGCCCGGTTGAGGGGCGAGACCGGCACACTGGGGGGGAGAGGAAAATCGGATGGTGTCGGTGATTGCACTCGTTCGTCAGAAGGTCTGAATTCCTCGCTTGTTCCCACCCCGGCGTCCTGGGCAAGCGCTCTTGAAGCAGGTCCAGGAAGCCATGGATCCGTCATCGTGCCAGACTCCACCATCGCATGACGAGTGGTGTCGAGCGGCAGGTCCTCCGTATCGGCACGTTGACCAGGCGTGAACGTGGCATGTGGAGTGGAGGTCATGGACGGGAGACTGGCTCGGCCTGGAGTGTCAAACCGATCGCTGCTGGCGTATTCGAGTCCGCCCAATTCGGCATATAGGCTTTGCTCTGCCGCGGGGGGGCTACGCTCGTTGATGACGGTCGTGGGCGAATCCTGCAGGGAGGTCGGCGCATGGTCGTTGCCCGGTGTGCCTTGGGTCGGGACTCGTGACTGACGTGCCAAAGATTGTCGGCCATTCTTCAAGCGGAACTTGTGTGGGTAGACGGCGACGACGGGCGTGCGCACTTCTTCCTCGTCCTCTTCCCCGGTGGACGTCGACGCGGTGCTCATGAACGACGATCGGTCGCCGGCGGGTTTGGACGCCAGTGATATCCGGGGAGTCGGTCGAGTGGTGCCTCCAAGTTGAGCGCGAGAACCCGTATCTTCAGTCTCGGTCAAATCGTCCGTGCTGTCTCCGGCCAGGCTTTCGGCGCCCGTCTGGAAATCTTCGCTTTCGGTGGCATGGCGTTCATCGGCAGTCTCAAAGGCGCCCTCGGTCTCATTCGCCGTCTGGTAGGCGTCGCTCGTGTCGGTCAGACGTCCTTCAACCGGCTGATTCGGGACCTGGAGATGTCGGGAGCCCGGTAATTGAGTCGGGCTCTCGGCTCCGTGGTCTTCCCAATCATCGTCGTCGACGAGCTCGACGTCGGTCCGGATCCGTCGACTGCCGCCCAGCATGTCCAGCCGCGCGGGCTTCTTGAACGTGTCGGGTCTCATTTTCTGACGCTTGCTGCCGCTGCCGATGCTTCCCTCGGTGCGGCGTTGTTCCAGCTCGTCTCGGGCATCTTGCAGCATGCGTTTCAGTTCAATCTTCTCCGTCTTTTCGCGGTGAATGTTGTTCTTGAGGTTTTGGATCATCCGATGAGCATGATGAAGCGAGCTTCGCAGCGTTTCCGACTCCAGACCGCCGTGTCGTGGCGTCGCCTTTGTGGGCGACGGAGGCGGCGAGTGTTCGGGCGTGCTGAGGTCTTTGAGTTCTTCATCCGTCTCTCCACCGGCTCCGGGCTCGAGCTCCGCGTGCTGGTTCCGCAAACGGGCAGCGACGGCGTGGGCCAATTCCTGATTTTGTGCCGTCAATTCGTCGACCTTGCTGTGTAATGACAATCTTTCCGCCTCTGCCGTGTCCACCGTCCTCTTGAGGCTGTGGAGTTCGGAGTCGTGTGCCTTTTTGGCCGTGGTGTGCTCCTCGACCAGCTTTTCGTGAGCAAGTCGGATCTCGTCGACCTCATTTTGAGCCCGGCCTTTCTCGGCCAGGGCGGCCGCGAGATTGGCATTCAGTCTCTTCTCTCGGTCGGCCGCGTCTCTCGCCTCGGCCAGCAATTCATGGTTTTGGGTCTCCAGGTTCCAATTTTCGTCCTTGTACCGTTGTTCACTCTCGTCCAAGGTCCGGAGTCGCTGGGAGATGTGAGCGTTTTCCTGCTCCATCCGCTCCCGCTCCGCATTGGCCTGTTTGATGAGCTCGTCTCGCTCGGCGACGGCACCCTGCAGTTGCCGGACCTGCGCCAACAGAGACGTGCTGATATCGGCCGCGAACTGAAGATCGCCGGCCCGGCTGCTGGGCTGGTTTCTCTGCCGTCGCGTGGGCGCCGACACCTTGGTCGGCGAGGCCGTTGCTTGACTGGAAAACGTCGACGGCTCGGCCGGCTGGCTTTGTTCTCCGCTGACCACTCTCGACTTGGGCCCGAGGAGGGCCCGTGCAATCTCCTTGCCGACATCATTGTGCTCTCGTTCGAGCTCGGCCAGCCTCTGCAGAAGCTCGGGTGAGATCTCCGCGTCTCCTTGCTGCTGCTCCACCTCTTGCAGTTTCTCCGTCAGCTCGGATTGCTGCTGCAACAGGGATTCGCCCAATTTTTGCGCGTCTTGTAGTCGTCGTTCCGTTTCCACGAGATGGGCCTCCAGGCTACGTTTGACCTGCGATGGAGACGCGCTGGCAGCGAGGGTGATCGATTCGGGGTCAAAGTTGGTCGAATAGCGGTGAGGATAACCGTGGCCAACAGGGTCGCTGTGTTCGACAAACGGGTCGCTGCGGTCTTCGGTGGGAGCATACCTTCCGCTGCCCGTCGCGCTCTCGCTCGTCGGCAACGTCGCCGTCGTTGCCGCAGCCATCATGGACCTGTCGACTCGTCGTCGTGGAAGACCGATCCAACACGTGCAATGGCGATGGAAATCTCAGATCCTGGCGCCGGCGATGCTCATGTCGGTGGCGACCGAGCAGGGAGTCAGGAGATGACGATGCCGTGTGGCGACGACGAATGGGCAGAAGTAAGGCAATATGTGCGCCGACTTGAGGTGGTGCGCTGTCAACACGGAATGGTTCGACCTTGCCGCGCCTCTGATGCGATTGGCGGCCGGGCTTGTTGACGCGTCGGAACGGGGAGCAGGAAAAGTGGAGCAGCACGATCCTGCTGTTTAAGCGTCGACGCTGCTCGCAGATGGCCAGACCCTGGACTGCTTCGTGGATGGAACGAGGAATGGAGAAGATGGTGGAAATGAGGATGATGAAGTTGAGCAGAGGGACAGGAGAAAACAAAGGGAGCTGTCGCCATAATTGACGGCTCTCGCTAGAGGTTCCAAGCCGGTTTCCTGCTGTATGCACGCCCCGCCGCACGGTGGCCAACGGCAGTCCTCCACTTCTGTGGCCGGGACATTTCTTCCATTGCCATGGCTGCGATTATCGACCCTGTGAAATAAGTTTCCTGTTCGGCAATAAGATATATCCACGGGAATGTTGACGGCACGAAAATCAAATAAAAATGGTCGGCATTGAAGCGGATGACTATACAGTTTGCACAAGATCGTCACGCCTGAGGACTGACTTCTCGGTCCATTTCTGCCGGCCGATCTGAGCTGGATTACAAATGTGGCTGGGCCTGGATTTCCCACGGCCAGAATAACACCGGCTCAGCCATGATGGGTATCTTTCAATGTAGAATTATCCAACAGCGCCATTCTTCGAAGTAGAAAAAGCGCGGCCATGTCGAGGAAGCGATGAGACTCTAGGTCGACCTTGACTCGCCAACCCCGGGAAAACAATCATCATCATCCGGTGAACGAATAGGGCCGCTCAAGACCATCTGGGCGGAGACTCCTTTTCTCTCAGGCCGCCGATCCGTTCGAGGTCCAGCGACTGAAAGCGACCAGAGTCCTCCTTCTCGTAGGGTGGTAAATCTTCGTGTTCGAGGGGTGACATGCCAATGCTTCCGGAATCTGTAATGTGGACCACGACGACGCGGCCCTTTTGCTTCTCACCCTCGGGCATGTCATCGTCGTCGGGAAAGGTGATGCGAATTTCGGGTATGGAGGTCGGAGGGGGTGCCGATGAGTTGTGGAGGAGATTCATCTTCTCGTCGTATACGAATATCGCATCGTTCGTGCCGGGGCTTCGGAAGTCGGTGATGGATGCTGAACGATGATGAGAAGTTGGAGACACTGGCTGGCGCGTCGGTAGGAGCGTCTGCTCCCGCGCGAGTCGCTTTCGCCGCAGATACAGCAATGCAATCGTGCAGAGCGTGCCGACGATGATTAAGGTGAACAAGGCGAACAACAACGGATGCATCGAGGCCGGATCGGAAGGACTGCCACTCGCAAAGTCGGAAGCATCGCGAGACACGAGATATTTTAATGTCGGCATAGCTGCGGCCAGCACTGAATGGGGGGGTTAAGGCGTCCTTCAAGAACGCATGTACACGAATATAGGTGAGGCTGATGTCAGTCGATCGGTGTTCGGCTCCTCCCAGGACGATGTCCGCGATCTGCCAACAGCGAATGGCGAGAGAGGCTTTGTATGGGGGCCGCGGCGGTTGAGGAGTGTGGTCGGCAGCTTCGAGCTGCGGATAGGGGGTGAAGTCGGTCGAGTCGACCGCTCAAGGAATGGACGGCGAGGTCTCGCAAAGGAATGAAGCGGAGACCTGCCTACAGAGGCAGCGTGACACCTGAGGAGGGAGACCGTTAGAGGTGGTAAAGAGCTACAACTCCAGCAGATGCAGAGTAAGGGTGGGAGCAGGAGGAGGGCGAAGGAGGCCGCAAAGACCCTTTCGGACCCCAGAGGATAAACGGTGGGACCTGGGGCGCATGCTTGGCACTTGCTTGGACATTTTTGGTCCTAGACCTC